>ENA-OQET01000767-OQET01000767.1-human-gut-metagenome-genome-assembly--contig:-NODE-767-length-15851-cov-4.059336_pt1 | contig 15851 bp, 22 predicted proteins | sample MGYA00242800_ERZ504645 | MGnify/ENA primary metagenome ERZ504645 (study PRJEB26092, sample SAMD00036308) | human gut metagenome | host: Homo sapiens | study: EMG produced TPA metagenomics assembly of... | reverse complement strand
AAACACGCTTAGAAGAATATCTTTTATATGGCGGTATGCCCCGTATAACATCTTTTGACGACGAGATAAAAAAACAACAATATCTCAAATCGCTCTATGATGAATTATATCTCAAAGATATTGTGGAAAGAGACCATATTAAAAAAGCTGATATTTTAGAACAGATATTAGATTACTTGTCATCGCAAATCGGATCTTTAACAAATCCCACCAATGTCGCAAATGTTTTAAGCGATGTGCGAAAGGAAAAGGTCGATTCTAATCTAGTTTCATCTTATATTGATTTATCTATCGATGCCTTTTTAGTTTCCAAAGCCAAGCGTTTTGATATCAAGGGAAAGTCTTATTTAAAATACCCTAACAAATATTACTTTACCGATCTTGGTCTAAGAAATGCTCGTTTGAACTTTAGACAATACGATCCTGGCCATTTAATGGAAAATGCAATTTATAACGATTTATTGCGACAAGGATATTTGGTCGATGTCGGTGTAGTTAATGAACGGCGAAATGGTGTAAGCAAGGTAAAAGAAATCGACTTTGTAGTCAACAATGGCAACAAGAGAACCTATATCCAATCAGCGCTAAGGATGGATGATGAAAATAAGGCAGAAGCAGAATTAAGTTCCTTGAAACTGACCAATGACTTTTTCAAAAAGATCGTTGTCCGTAATGATATCAATCATGATTTCTATGATGACAATGGTTTCTATCACTGCAGTTTGACTGATTTCTTGTTAGGGAAAATCGACCTGTTTTAATATAGATCATATTTTAACCACGTTAAGGATAGAGTAATCTATCCTTTTTATTTGGAAAGGAAGTGAATAAATGAATCAAGAAGAACGATTAAAAGAACTATTTTCAGCTATTGAAGAAGGAGTCAAGAACGTGTATTCTTCTGAGAATTACAAACAGTATTTGTCATTTTTATCGAAATTTCACAGTTACTCCTTCAACAATACGATTTTGATTTTGAATCAAAAACCGAATGCTTCTTTGATTGCCGGATATAATTCATGGCGCAAGAATTTTAATCGGCATGTCGATAAAGGTGCAAAGGCCATCAAGATACTGGCTCCTTATCAAGAAGAAATCACAAGAACCGTTGAAAAAAAAGATCCGGAAGGAAAAACTTTAACCGATGCTGCTGGCAATGTCCTTACAGAGGAAAAACAGTTTTTTATCACTCGTTTTAGAGCTGTCAATGTCTTTGATATATCACAGACATCCGGTGAACCCTTGCCTACTTTAGCTAAAAGACTTGAAGGAACAAGTTATGATGCTGAGGCTTTGATTCAAACTATCGAAAACTTATCTGAAACACCTATCAAATATGTATCTGTTGAAAATGATGCATCGCTGCAAAAAGGTGCCTATGGTTATTTCAGTCCAAAAGAAAATATCATTGTCATCAGAGACGATATTTCAACCAATCAAAAAGCTAAAACACTGGCTCATGAGTATGCTCACAGCATCATGCACAAACAGAATGATAAGGAGCAGCAGATGATTGAAATCGAAGCAGAGTCCATGGCATATGTATTATGCGATCACTTTGGAATCGACACCAGTGAATACAGTTTCGGTTATATCGCCAATTATGCAAATCAGGATTATGATGTATTGAAATCATCTTTATTGAATATCAAAGACTATGCTCACGAATATATCTCACTACTGGAACCGGAATTTCTTAAAAATCGAGAAAGGATTATGTTAGAAAGTAAATATCTATCCCCTGTTGAACTGGAAGCTTACGCCAGTTCTTTTATTTTGGATCTTGAAAAGATGCATACCGATTATCCCGTTCATAATCTTCTTTCTGATTATCCGGATGTGAAAGATCAGATGCTGACAATTCAAGATATCAATGCCGATTATGTCCAAAGCATACAAGACAAACATCCCGGGACTTTTGAGCTTTACACAAGCGACAAGGTCTTTCAATCAAACATTGATCAAACCATTCTGGATCATGTTTATTTGAATAAGCCAGACAGTCATCCTTTTATCGAAAATTCGATTGAAAGAAAGAATTATGAACTTCTAAAAAATATAGCTGAGCCGATCTTTGATGAAGATGTCTACTATCTCAAATACACATCAAAAGGGATGCTTGATCTCAACATCGAAAAAATCTATGACGATCGCATTGCCATGTCTCATTACTATGAACAAAACGGGGATCTTATGGCCGATCCGGATATTGAAATCAGTGTAGACAAAGAAAACAAGTTGCTGATTCCAAAAACATATCAACTGGATACTTTAGGAATCTATCAGGATGAAGTATCCAATCCGAAACTTGGAAATGAATTGAATGGATTTCTCACGACCTGGATCAGCAACATCAAAGATCAGCACTATCATCTAAACGAAGTTCGATCCGATAAATTCTGTTATGACGAAAAGTCAAACTTCAAAGATCTTCAGCGCTTCTGCAAAGAAAACAATATGAATCACATGGCACCGAAAAGAAAGGAACTTGAACGATGACACAAATTCGAAAATCCGACATCGCCAAAATCAAAGAACTTGATCTTCTGACCTACTTTAAAAACTATGGGCCGGATGAATTGATCTGCAATGGACGAAATGAATCTTATTATTTAAGACATCACGATTCACTGAAATTATCGAATGGAATGTGGTACTGGTGGTCAAGAGGAATCGGCGGGAAAACAGCTCTTGATTATCTGATCAAAGTGGAAGGTTTTACCTTTAAAGATGCAGCCAATTTATCTAAAAGATTTAATCCAAGATCATCCGCCGACTAAATACTATCCTTCAAGAAAACCAAATCTTCCCTTCCGCCTTCCGGAAAGAAACGATACGCAAGATAGAGTATTCAATTATCTGGTAAATGAGCGATGCATTGATCCAAAGCTAGTCAAAGAACTGATCAAAAACGGAATGCTGTATGAAGGAAAATTCACTCACGATGCAATCTTTATCGGTTTTGATGAAGATCACATCCCCCGCTTTGCCTGTCAAAGATCAACCATAACCAATCACAAGCAAGACTGTCTTGGAAGCAATAAGGAATACAGCTTCAACATTTCCAAAAACGATAATGAAGTGCTTCATGTTTTTGAATCAGCCATTGATCTTTTATCGTTTATATCCATTGCCATGATGTACGACATAGATTATTCATCTGCCAGCTATCTTTCCTTATCCGGAATCAATGGTAATGATCATCGTATTCCTGCAGCTTTGATGAGTTATTTGGATCGACATCCTTGCATCAACCAAATCGTGTTGCATTTAGATAATGATCCGGCAGGATGCTTAGCTTCCTCTTCCATCATTCAGGCTTTGCAAAATCGTTATGACATCAAAGACAAACCGCCTCAAGAAGGAAAAGATGTCAACGATTACTTAAAAATCTTAAAGAAATTTTAGGATTTTTCTATTTTCAAACGTATAAGTATATAAAGGAGATTTTTAGAATATGAACAAATACACAATTGATGAAGAATTAAGACAAGTAGAAAGATTAAGAGAACAGTATCCTCCAGGGACAAGGATCCAATGCATCCAAATGGATGATCCTTATCATGCCGTTGCCCCAGGTTCCATCGGCACAGTTGATCATGTCGATGATGCCGGTACGATCCACATGTCTTGGGAGAATGGATCAAGCCTTGGATTGATTCCCGGTGAAGATCGTTTCAAAATTATCGGAAGATCGGAACACAATAAATCGAAAGGTCAGGAACGCTGATGTATAAAGAAGTTCTTCATAACATTTCGATCTTTGAAAAGAAGAAATCCAGAAATCAGGATCGTATCAAAACGCTGGAAAAAGAAAACAGCAGGTTATCCGATGAACTCAAGAAACTCTATAATCTCAAAAATCAGTTTGAGAAATTGAATACAGAAGCATCCAATCTGATCATCACCAAAAAGGAGCCTTCAGCAAAAGAAAATTAAAAAAGTATCATTCGGTCATTTTTCGGTAATGTATTTTCTCTATGATCAAGATTGTAAAGGAGGACTTCTAAATGAAAAAGAACTTTTATAGTACAGAAGAAATACTGGAAATGCTGGAAAACATGAACGATGATTCAGAAAACGAGGAGCAGACAAAAGAAGAATTTGACATCCTGATGGAGGAAGTATTTGCCTTTGTAATGGACATGGCTAAAGAAAAACTGGCCTCGCCAGGTGATGAAATTCATCTATCATATCGGGTACAGATCATCAAAAACAAAGAGCAATTTTCTATGTCTAAAATTGTAGCAAGCACTGAATAATGGCCCCACCATTATTCGAATATCTTAGGGGAAACCCCTAAAACCCCGTTTTGTACAAGTGATTAGCACTGCAAAATACTGTATAATCACTATATATAACCACTAACTTAGGAGATGATAAAATGACAAATGACATTGTAATATTTAAAAATGGAGAACTGGAATTAGAAGTAAACGTAACACCAGAAAAAGAAACTGTATGGCTCACTCAAGATCAAATGTCTTCATTGTTTGATACTGCCAGATCGTCTATTGCTTACCATATTAATAACATTTTTAAAGAAGGGGAGTTGCAGAGAAACACTTCTGTCGAAATTTTCGACAGAAGTCTTAGCAAAGCATCCCGTCCGCCAATGTACTACAATCTCGATGTCATCATTTCTGTCGGATATCGTGTCAAATCACAAAGAGGTATCGCATTTAGGAAGTGGGCCACCTCGATCTTAAAGGACTACATGATCAAGGGTTACGCCCTTAATGAAAAGCGCTTGGAAATTCTAAACAAAACCATTGATATACAGACAAAGATGCTGGCATCTACTTTAGAGCTAGATGAAAGTGAAGTACTCAATGTCATTGAGGCATATCAAAATGCTTTGTCATTGCTTGATGATTATGATCATGGCTCTATATCAAAACCAAAAGGAACAGAATCAATATATCGTCTAACCTATGAAGAATGTCGAAAACTTATTGATAAAATGAGATTTGAATCGGCTGTCTTTGGCGTTGAAAAAGAAGAAGGCAAACTGAATGGTATCTTAGCGGCAGTATATCAAAATGTCTTTGGCCAAGAACTATACCCTAGCATTGAAGAGAAAGCAGCCAATCTGCTTTACTTCCTTATCAAAGATCACCCTTTTGCCGATGGCTGTAAACGCATAGGTGCGACGATCTTTTTGGAGTTTCTAAATAAGAATCATCATTTGATCATCGATGGAAAACAGGTCATCTCGGACAGTGCTTTAGTGGCAATCACTTTGATGATTGCTGAGTCAAGACCGGAAGAAAAGGAAACGATGGTCAAGCTAGTCATGAATTTTTTATCAAAACAGAACACTCACGACTAATCGAAATTAAGTCGTGAGTTAGTCGTGAGCCGAATGAAAGTAATAATGCACTTCGATGAAACGGAATTGATCAAATGTAACGCATTGACTAAAGAAATTCCTTGATATAATCCGGTATTTTTTTATGCAGTTTCTCAAAGAGACTGCGAGAAAAAGAGTGCGAGAAAAAGACAACGAAAAAATGCCGGAAAAAAGTGCCGGAAAACCGGAATTTCAAGCGGAAAAACCGGAATTTTGACCGGAAAAACCGGAAAAACATCCAATACATTCAACAAACCAACAGTCTGAAACGATTGTTGGTTTTTCTTATGGAGGAAAACATGAATCGAACAAAAGAAATAAAGATCCGCCTTGATGAGACGGAACTGATCAAATTAAACGCATTGACTAAAGAAAGCGGAAGATCCAGAGAATCTTATCTTCGTTCTTTGATCAATGGTATCGTCCCCTGCAACAAACCAAGCAAGGAATATCTGGAGATTTTAAGCGAGTTAAGACACATTGGCACCAACATGAATCAGATTGCCCGTGTTGCCAATAAGTCATCTTATATCGACTATAAAAAGTATTCCGATAATGTCGATCTGCTCTTTAAGGATATCGCAAAGATCCGGGTTATTGCTTCACAAGGAAAGCCGATTTATAGGAGAGAATAATCATGGCAATTACCGCAATTTGGGACATTAAAGATAGTTTAAAGCGTGTTATCAATTATGCTGCCAACAAAGATAAAACAGAGATTGAAAATGATGATCTTATGAACAGTATCCAATATATCTCTCACGATGTTAAAACGGAAGACAAACAATATGTCACCGGCATCAACTGTTCTTTGAAGACGGCATATGATGAAATGACCGCAACAAAAAGAAACTTTGGCAAGGAATCTGGGATCCTTGCCTTTCATGCTATTCAGGCTTTTATGCCAGGAGAAATTACACCGGAAAAAGCACATCAAATTGGAGTCGAGTTGGCAAACAAACTATGGGGTGACCGCTTTGAAGTGATTGTCGCAACACACACCGACAAGAAGCATATTCATTCACACTTTGTCATTAACTCGGTCTCTTTTGTTGACGGCAAACGATATTATGACAACAAGCAGTCTTACTATAAATTTCAAAAAACATCTGATCAGTTATGCCTGGAACACGGTCTTTCCATTGTCACACCAAAAGGAAAAAAAGATCCTTATGCTTTATGGTATGGCAAGAAAAATGACAAACCTACCAATCGTTCTGTGATCGCTCAAGATGTAGAAATCGCTTTGGAATCATCTTTGACGATGAATGATTTTATCAAGAACCTGTCAGATCTAGGATATCAGATCAAACAAGGAAAACACATGGCAATCAAACCTGTATGGGCTAAAAACTATTATCGTTTGTATAAACTTGATCATGATAAATACAGTGATGAAAACATTAAAGAACGCATCCTGAATAACAACTTCATTTCCTTAAAAAGCTTTGCTCCGGCAAGATGTGATTATCATCCGGAAATCAAAAGAAGAAAGCTAAAAGGATTTAAAGCTTTGTATTTCAAATACATGTATTTGCTTGGCATCTTGCCTAAAAATGAACCTAGGCGAAAAACGCATCCCAGTCTTAAAGAAGATCTTCGTTATCTTGATGAGATATCCAAGCAGACAGACTATATCGAAACACACAACATCGAATCAATGGATGATTTAAATCTTCGAATCAGTGAATTAGAAACAAAACTTAAAGAATTATCGAAAGCACGAAGCACTCTCTATTACCAGAAAAAGCATTGTGCGGATCCAAAACAAATCAATGCAATCGATCAAAATCGAAAAGCTTTAAGTCATCAAATCCAAGAACTTAGAAAGGAGTTGAAAACCTGTGTAAACATCAAAGAACGATCTTCCACTTTAGAAGGTAAAATCAATTCAATCGAAAACACAGAAGTAAAGAAAGGAGAACGAAACAATGTACGGTAGCGGTGATACAGCCGACCAAATGGTCAGAATGACTCTGCAAGGAATTGAAGTGGCAGCCAATGTCACATTAAAAGCCGGCGGTGCAACAGCTAAATCCTTAGCCGCAACACTTTATGCCATTTTGACAGACAAAAAGAAAGTAAAAGGAAAAACTCATTTAAATTCCCTGCTCAAATCCGGCAAAGAATTAAAGGTCTTTGCCATACGTCATGAAGATCTCAAGATCTTCTGTGAAGAAGCTAAACGCTATGGTGTTCTCTATTCTGTTTTAAAAGAAAAGAACAACAAAGACGGAATTTGTGACATCATGGTCCGAGCAGAAGATGCTTCCAAGATTTCTCGAATCGTTGATAAATTCGAACTTGCCAAAATTGATACAAAAGCAATCAAGGAAGCCATTTTAGCTCAAAAAGAAAATCCAGTTAAAGACATTCCAATTATGTCTAGTGAAGAACATGACAAACTTGTGACAGAACTGATGAATGAAATGAAAAACCCCAAAAAGGCTCGGAAGACGAAAAGCGACAGTCGGTCCGGGCCTTCTTCAAAGAATGCAGTCGCTAAAGATGAACGCCCTTCTGTAAGAAAACAACTTACAGAAATCAAAAATGAAAAGACTAAAACACAGAAGCCCAAAACAAAAATCAAGGCTCCTAGAAAGAAGGTACGTTAATGGAAAAACAATATCCCCTATCTAAAAAAGAATTTGCACAAAAGATGAAGGAAAAAAGAAAGAAGTTATTTGATATTGCCGATCGTCAGCTTGAGATTACTTGCACACAGCCAGACAAGTATTTAGAGTTTCTTCACCTGTTGGCAATCCATGGATATGACATCACCAATACTTTATTGATACAAGCTCAACATCCGGATGCCATTTTATTAAAGGATGTTGCACGATTTAGAGCGGATGATCTGCATATCAAAAAAGGCGAAAAAGGAATCGCTATTTTTCAGCCGGGAACCTCCTATCAAAGAAGAGATGGAAGCATTGGTATCAATTACAACGTAAAACATGTTTTTGATATCACGCAGACTTCAGCCACTTCGATTCCTGCTCCAAAGGAATATGATAAATTGCAGCTTGCTTATGCCTTCAGTCATAAAGAAAAAGAGAGTACTAGAAGTACAGATCCAGAAAACCATCTTATTGATCCATTAAAGGATGCTTGTCATAAAGAAGGAAGACAATTAAAAGAACCTTTGATCCAATCCGTTATTTATGCCGTTTGTCAAAAATACCAACTAAATTATAAAGATCGTTTTTCTAGAGATTGTGTTCATATTCTTCAACCGATGGATAAGGTGAATCGAAAAAGAACTTTGAAATCAGTCAGACAGTTGTTCGATACGATCAATACACGAATTGAACATGGTCTATATGTCTATGATCAAGAGGTCAATGGAAATGCTTAACGGCAAAGAAAGATACACAATCGTTGTAGACGATTTAGAAAGAAGGATCATTGTGCAGGCATTATCCGATTTAAAAGATAAACAAAAAAGTGAAGGCAAAGAATATGAATTCTTAGATAACCTGATCATCAAAGCCTGCGATGCCAAAATGATCAAAGGTCGTTATCGAACAGGTAATGAAGAACGATAAAAAAGAAAAAGTCATCTTCTTTATAACAGGATTTGTTCTATGCGTTTGGTTTGGTTTATTGATTGCCCCTTATTTGAAGCATGGATTGATCAACGTACTCATAAATCTAAACAAAATCACAAAACATCCCTTCTCCATAGAAATTGGAAAGCATTCCCTTCGTGGAGTTTTTATTTGCCTTGTTTTCTATTTGATAGGGATTGGAATCTATATGTCCACACGCAAGAACAAACGTCCGCAGGAAGAATATGGCTCAGCCAAATGGGAGGAACCAAATGTAGTCAATAAAAATATGCCAATAAAGATCCATCTTACAACAAGATCTTTACACAAAATGTAAGGATGGGTCTGGATGTCAGAAGATATCAAAAGAACTTAAATTCCATTATCATCGGTGGATCTGGTGCTGGTAAAACTCGATATTATGCCAAGCCAAATTTAATGCAATGTAATACAAGATTTTGTCGTATTGGATCCAAAAGGTGAAATTCTAAGAGATACTGGAAATCTATTAGAAAAAGAAGGTTATGTCATCCGTGTGATTGATTTGATCAATATGGATAAAAGTCACTGTTACAATCCGTTTCACTATCTTCAAGGAGATAACGACATCTTAAAGCTGATTACCAATTTAATTCGAAATACCACACCCAAAGGATCACAAACCAATGATCCATTCTGGGAGAAATCCGAAACAGCTTTATTACAGGCATTGATGCTGTACTTGTTTCATGAAGCACCTGAAGAAGAACAGAACTTTACGATGGTTATGGAAATGATTTCAGCTGCAGAAGTTAAAGAAGATGACGAGGACTATGAAAGTCCACTCGACATTCTCTTTGAACGGCTTGAATTAGCTAAGCCAGGTACACTTGCCTACAAACAATATCGAATTTTTAAACAAGCTGCCGGAAAAACCGCAAAATCCATTTTGGTTTCTGTTGGGGTTCGACTGGCAGTTTTTAACTTAAATTCTTTGGCATCCATGACAACCTGCGATGAATTGGAACTGGAAAAAATTGGTATTCGTAAAACCGCTCTATTTGCCATCATCTCAGACATGACTCTACTTTTAACTTTTTAATTGGAATGTTATATACACAGTTATTTCAAATGCTTTATTACCAGGCAAACGATATCTATGACGGTTCTCTTCCTATACCCGTTCATTTTATGATGGATGAATTTGCCAATGTCGCCCTTCCGGATGAATTCGATAAACTTCTATCCACCATGCGATCCAAAGGAATATCGGTATCGATCATCCTGCAAAACTTGTCACAGTTAAAAACCTTATACAAAGATTCCTGGGAATCCATTACCGGTAACTGTGATGAACTTTACTATCTTGGAGGCAATGAACAATCCACTCATAAATATATTAGTGAAGCATTGGGAAAGGAAACAATCGATACCAACACGCATGGTAAATCGACCGGACATTCAGGAAACTATTCCACAAATTACCAACAAACAGGTCGTGAGCTTATGACTCTAGATGAAGTAAGACTTCTAGATAACAAGTACGGAATTTTAATTATTAAAGGTGAAAGACCTATCTTAGATTTGAAATACGATTTGTTAAAACATCCTCGTATCAAAGATACAACCGATGGTGGAGCTAAGCCTTATCGTCATGGCGAAATCAAATACAACATCGATAACTGGTATGATATCGAACTTTCAGACAACGAATATGAGTTATTGTCTAATGAAGAATTGGAAGAATATTTAAAACAACAAGAAGGAGAAAAAACAAATGAAAAAGCTAAATAAAAAAGCTAAACTTGCACTCTATATTTACTCATCAACTATCTTAAGCACTGCTCTATTTACTACACCAATATTTGCAGCCGGAGATCCAGTCACAGTCGTCAATAATCTAAGCGACTTTATTTTTGGATTGATTCGAGCTGTCGGCATGATCCTTTTAGGATTTGGTGTAGTACAAATCGGCCTGTCTCTAAAAAGTCATGACCCGTCTCAAAGAGCCAATGGTTTTATGACCTTGGCTGGCGGTGTCATCATTACCTTTGCCAAAGAGATTCTGAATATTATTGTTGGATAGAGGTGATTCTTAAATGGATGGAATCATCGACAATCTAACCAATGCGATTCAAACATGGAATGAGAAGATGGCCGAAATATGGCTTCTTCTCACCCAGTCTCCGCAAGAATTTAAAGGAGGAGTCATATGGGATGTGATCCTCAAAATACATGGGGCCATACAAGCCATTGGACTTTCTTTACTGGTTCTTTTCTTTGTATTTGGAATTGTAAAGACATTGACCAATATGAACGAAATCAAAAGACCGGAACAGGCTTTTAAACTCTTTGTTCGCTTTGCGATTGCCAGAGGAATCGTTGTTTATGGAATGGATCTGATGCTTGCAATATTTGATATCGTTCAAGGAGTCATATCAAACATTATGACAACGGCAGGACTTGGAGCTACATCGGAAACGGTTATCCCACAAGAAATCATTGATGCCGTAGAAAATGTAGGATTCTTAGAATCGATTCCGTTATGGGCTGTAACTTTATTAGGAGGCATATTTATCACGATATTATCTTTTATCATGATCCTTACCGTATACGGACGATTCTTTAAACTTTATATGTATACGGCAATCTCCCCTATTCCTTTAGCTGCATCGGCTGGTGAGCAACACAAAATATTGCCTACACTTTCATGAAATCTTATGCCGGCGTGTGCCTTGAAGGCGCAATGATCGTATTAGCCTGCATCATCTTCTCAGCCTTTGCATCGGCACCGCCAGTCATCGATACCGATACCAGTGCTGTCAGTATGTTATGGAGCTATATTGGAGAAATCATATTCAATATGTTGATTCTTGTAGGAACTGTCAAAATGAGTGATCGATTAGTAAAAGACATGATGGGTCTATAGAAAGAAGGGTAACTATGAACAAAAAAATGAATCTAATTAAATTACACCTAATCACAGGTGAAACTATTGAAACGGTAGAAGAAGTCATTTCTCATGAGAGAAGTGACATCGTTTCTCAATATGAAAACCCAAGACTGAAAACCTTAAAAGTTGCGGTTAAGGATGGCAACAACTTAGGAATCGCAACTATACCAATCGAACATATCCTATATATCGATGTCATCTTCCTCAAAGAAGACGAACTTCGCGAATATATGGAGGCATCTTTCTAATATGGAAATCAAGATCAATAAGGAAATTCGAAGCTATACCGAAAGTATTTTCTTTGGATTATCTGTCAGACAGTTTGTTTATTCCCTTATTGCATGTGGAATTGCCGTACTAATCTACTTTTCAACCATCAATACTTTTGGCATGGAGATTACAAGCTGGTTTTGTATCTTAGGAGCGGCTCCTTTTGCAGCTATTGGTTTTATAAACTATCAGTCCATGACCATGGAAAAGATCATCTATGAAGCTTTTCGTTCAATGATTCTAAAGAAGACTAAGCTCATCGACATGCCGTTCAACTTATACTATGAACTGGCCAAACCAATTATTAAAAAACAGATAAAGGAGAATGTGAAAAGAAATGTTAAAAACACTAAACAAATACAAACGACAAAATAAGGAAAAGTTTAAGGTTCCTCGATGTGTTCAAGATACCATCCCTATTGACAAGGTCTATAAGGATGGTATTTTTTCTGTCGGCAAGCGATTTTCTAAAACATACCAATTTACCGATATCAACTACTCCGATGCATCTGGAGAAGATAAAAAAGGAATCTTGTTAGGATATGGAGAAATGTTAAATTCACTGGATGCATCTTGTACAGCTAAGATTACGATCTTAAATCGAAAAGTGGATCCAGAAGAAATCTCAAATGAGATCCTGATCCAAAAAGCAGATGATAATCTCAACGATTTAAGAGATGCCTATAATGATTTGATTCTAGATAACCTGGCAAAAAGTGATAATTTGATCCAGGAAAAATACATTACTATTACTACTTTTAAAAACAATATCGCAGAAGCAAGAACATTCTTTTCAAGAATTTCCTTGGAACTTTCTTCTTATTTTGGAAAAATCGGATCAAAGTGCATTGAACTGACAACAAATGAACGTCTTAAGATCCTGCATGATTTTTATCGGGATCCTTATGAACCATTTGAATTTGATATCAATGATTCCATGCATAAAGGACATTCCTTTAAAGAAAAAATCTGCCCAGATATGCCAGAATACGAAAACAATCATTTTAAGTTTTCGAATCGATATGGACGAGTATTATACTTGGAAAACTATCCGCAATATCTCAAGGATAAATTCGTTGCCGAGATTTGCGGATTAAATAAAAATCTTGTATATTCGATGGATATCTTAACAATTCCAACCGATGAAGCGGTTAAAGAAGCAGAAGATAAACTATTGGGTGTAAACACAAACATCACCAACTGGCAGCAAAGACAAAATGCCAACAACAACTTCTCTGCTGTCATTCCCTATGATATGGAAAGTCAACGTAAAGAATGCAGTGAATTCTTAGATGATCTGACCATTCGTGATCAAAAGATGCTTCTATGTAATATCACCATTGTCCATATGGCAGATTCAAAAGAAGATCTCGATATGGATACGGAAACCATACAAGCTATCGCAAGAGCCAATTCCTGTGAATTATCTACCTTATTCTTTGCATCTAGACAATTGGACGGGCTTGTTACAGCACTTCCAATTGGAATCAACCGTTTAAATATTTTTAGAACCTTATTAACCGAAAGTGCCAGTGCTTTTATTCCATTTAGAGCCCAAGAAGTTATGGATCCAGGCGGCATCTGGTATGGTCAAAACAAATTAACCAACAATCTGATCATTTGCGATAAAGCCGAATTACAAAACCCTAATGCCTTTATTTAGGTGTTCCTGGAGCGGTAAATCTTTCCTGGCAAAAGAAGAAATCGAATTCTATGCCTGTGCAACGAATGATGACATCTTAGTTTGTGATCCGGAAAATGAATATTCCAATATCATTAAAAAACTAGGCGGAGCTGTCATTGAAATTGCAGCTGGCAGCCCCGATCACATCAATGCCATGGATATGAGTGAAGGCTATGGAGATTCTGGAAATCCAATTGGTGATAAAAGTCAGTTTGTGATGTCTTTATTTGAGCAGTTAGACAGCAATAAAAAAGGAATCACACCCATTGATCGAAGCATCATCGACCGTTGTGTTTCCCTTGTGTATGAAGAAGCAAGAGAAACGAAAACCATTCCTACTTTAAAGACACTGAGAACAATGCTTTTAAAGCAACCTGAAATCGAAGCGCGATCCTTAGCTTTAAAACTTGAATTATTCACGGATGGAAACCTTGATGCCTTTGCCCATGAGACCAATGTCGATGTCAGCAATCGTATTATTTCCTATAACATCTTTAATCTAGGAAACCAGTTAAAGACAATGGGGCTTTTGGTTATTACTGATGCCATGATCAACCGTGTAAATGAAAACTGGCGAAAAGGCAAACGAACTCATGTATTCATCGATGAGATCCATGTCATCTTTGAAAACGAAGAAAGTGCATCCTTCTTTGCCTCGGCATGGCGACAATTCAGAAAAAGAGATGCCTACCCTACCGGCATTACTCAAAATGTGAAATATCTTTTAGGATCTAAACAAGGAACATCGATGTTATCAAACAGTGAATTCATTGTTATGCTTAACCAGTCTCCAAATGACCGCGAGGATCTTGCCGAACTATTAAAAATAAGCAAAGAACAACAGGTTTATATCACCAATGCTCAATCTGGATGCGGACTGATCAAATATGGGCCTTCCCTTGTCCCTTTTGTGAATCGAATTCCAGAAGACAATCTCATCTATCAAATGAATACAACCAAACCATCCGATCGTAATATGGGATTCAACGTTCATAAAGAGTAGGTGATATTTTGGATACTACAATCAAAACTAGAGAAGTCGTTCATGATATCAAAACAAAAGATACAAGTAATCATTTAACACATTTCATCAAAAGTGCCACTGTCCAAACCAAACCGCAGGATTTTGAAAACAAGGATGAACCTTCTTCCGTTGAAACAAATTCTGCGAATAAAGTTCAAAGAGTTCTTAAAAAGACGAGTATTACGAGCTTTGAACGGGCAAAAGATTTCACTAAGAACAAGATCAAAACTAAAAAAGAACAAGCAAAAGTCATCCAACAAACAATTATTAATGAGGATGCAATACATCCTCAATCTCCGGCTCATTCTTCTGTAAAAGAAAAGAAATTTACTCAACAAATGCGTCAATTAAATGTTGCCAAACATAAGCGCAAAATTAAAGAAGCCAAAGAAGCTAAAAACACAGCCGTTACTATTAAAGATACGGGAGTAAAAGTAATCAAAACTACTTTTATTGCCGTTAAGAAAGCCGTAACGGCTTTACCTTCTTTAGCCTGGGCTGGAATTGGATTGATCTTATTATTAGTTATCGCATTATTCATTGGTGTATTCAGTGCTTTTTCATCTAGTTCCACAATACTTCCTGGAACTGTTTCTTTAAGTGAAGAAGTACTCGCTCATACAGAAACTATTGAGAAATATGCCAAGCAATATGATATCGAAGATTATTTATCAATACTTCAAGCCATTATGATGCAGGAATCTGGTGGCAAAGGTAACGATCCTATGCAGGCAAGTGAAAGCGGATTTAATGAAAAATATCCCAGAGTTCCTAATGGCATCACCGATCCTGAATATTCTATAGAAGTTGGTGTTAAAACATTTGCCGACTGTATTAAACAGGCAAAAGTAAAAGATCCCTTTGATACAGAAGGGATCTATCTGGCATTACAAGGATATAACTATGGAAATTGGCAAGTTCCTTGGTGGCGGCTTTCAATTCTGCTTTCTTGGCTTTCAGCTGCGTCTTCAGATCATCGAGATTTGCAGTCAACGTAGCAACCTCAGATTCGATTTTCTCTTTTTTTGCGGCCTTTT
>ENA-OQET01000763-OQET01000763.1-human-gut-metagenome-genome-assembly--contig:-NODE-763-length-15928-cov-7.550851_pt1 | contig 15928 bp, 9 predicted proteins | sample MGYA00242800_ERZ504645 | MGnify/ENA primary metagenome ERZ504645 (study PRJEB26092, sample SAMD00036308) | human gut metagenome | host: Homo sapiens | study: EMG produced TPA metagenomics assembly of... | reverse complement strand
GAGTTAATTTGGCGTCTGCCCATAGGTGCTCCAGATTGTAGAATTCCCTTGTTTCAGGCAGGAAGACATGCACCAATATGTCCGAGTAGTCCATAGCTACCCATTCGGCATTGCGCAGCCCGTCTACGGCAAAGGGCTTGGTATCGGCACCCTTGCGTGTGAAGTCCCTGATGGATTCTACAATGGCTGTCACTTGGCTGGGAGAGTTTCCTTGGCAGATGACGAAATAATTGCATATTGTATCGTCGATTTTTGTCAGATCTGCGATGACGATTTTTTTTCCTTTTTATCTTGAATACCTTCTGTTATCTGTTGAATCAGTTTCTTCGTTTCGTTCATTATACATTATTATATTAAAACAGTTGACAAATATACGTTGATTTCTCATATCAAACACGCAAAAGAGGAAAACTCTTTCAATTTTTGATTTTTTTTAGTTATATAATCCTTTGGATTACGGTATCTTATCAGTTTTTTGCGAAAAAAATACTCGTTTTTGTTTTGATTTATAGAAATCTTTGTATCTTTGCAACCGCAAAACGGAAATAATAACAATTGGGCTATGGTGTAATGGTAACACTACAGATTCTGGTCCTGTCATTCCTGGTTCGAATCCAGGTAGCCCAACGAACTTACCTTATTTAAGTCAAAAAACCACTAAAATCGCAAGTTTTAGTGGTTTTTGTTGCTTTTCGACCATGTACGAAAATTTCAGTGTAGGCATTCGGTGGCAAATTCAGTGACAAGGCTTCTGTAAGCCGGAAATATTCTGTAAATTTGTAGCATTTCAACATTAAAGCAGAATTTTATGGCAAAAGAATTAGCACTAAAGTACGGCTGTAACCCTAACCAGAAGCCGGCTCGTATTTTCATGCAGGAGGGGGAGTTACCTATTGAGGTTTTGAATGGACGTCCGGGGTATATTAATTTTATGGATGCCTTGAATGGATGGCAGTTGGTAAAGGAACTGAAAGAGGCGACCGGTATGCCTGCTGCAACTTCATTCAAGCACGTCAGTCCGGCGGGTGCCGCCATCGGCTTGGAACTCAACGAGACAATGAAGAAGATTTATTTTGTGGATAATCTTCCGCTCTCTCCGCTTGCTTGCGCATATGTGCGTGCCCGCGGTGCCGACCGTATGTCTTCCTATGGTGACTTTATCGCTTTGAGTGATGTGTGCGACGAGGCTACTGTACGTTTTATTAACCGCGAGGTCTCGGATGGCGTTATTGCTCCGGGGTATACGGACGAAGCACTGGCTATCTTGAGGGAAAAGCGTAAAGGAACTTACAATGTGATTCAGATAAGTCCCGGCTATAAGCCTGCCCCGATTGAACATAAGGATGTCTTTGGTATCACGTTTGAGCAGGGACGTAATGAGATAAAGCTGAATGGAGATGAACTCTTTGCGAATATTCCTACTCGGAATAAGAATTTCCCGGAAGCAGCGAAACGTGATTTGATGATAGCCCTTATCACTTTGAAATATACGCAGTCGAATTCTGTATGCTATGTGAAGGACGGTCAGGCTATCGGTATTGGTGCCGGCCAGCAGAGCCGTATCCACTGTACTCGCTTGGCGGGCAACAAGGCCGACATTTGGTATTTACGCCAGCATCCGAAGGTGTTGAATTTGCCATGGGTAGAGAAAATCCGCCGTGCCGACCGTGATAATACGATTGATGTCTATATCAGTGAAGACCATGACGATGTGCTGGCTAACGGTGTTTGGCAGCAGTTCTTTACGGAGAAACCTGAAGTGCTGACCCGTGAAGAAAAACGGGCTTGGTTGGATACATTGAAAGGTGTTTCTTTGGGTTCGGATGCATTCTTCCCTTTTGGAGACAATATTGAGCGTGCCCATAAGAGTGGAGTAGATTACATTGCCCAAGCGGGTGGTTCTGTACGCGATGACCATGTGATTGAAACTTGCGATAAATATGGCATTGCCATGTCGTTCACGGGTATCCGTCTGTTCCATCATTGATAAGGGGTATAAAAGTAGGCCCGCCCCCACGGCTGCATAGCTGTAGGGGCGGGTTCCTTTTTTATTAAGTCTTATCTTGTTACGTTATCCTTGGTTTTTGATGTTCTCGTCCACCACTTTTATCTTTTCTTTCACAAGCTCGATGTCTGCTTTCAGCTTTTCCACCTTGCGGTTGATTTCTGTCAGCAGACTGTTTCCCTTCTTGGAAGAAGTGGTTAGGAAGCCGAGATTGTTTTCATATGTCTGGAGCTCGTTCTTCATATTGTCGAAGGCACGTACCAGCTTCTCACGTTCCCGGTAAAGGGCTTGTGGACTACCTTCTTGAATGGAGCTGATAGTCGACTTGAAGTTGCTTAGCTTCTTGTTGGAGGCGCTGATGTTGAAGCGTTCAAACAATTTGTCTACCTGGCTGTGGTATTGCTTATAGATTCGGTCTTTCTCTTTGAAAGGTACATGTCCTATGCCGTTCCACTCTTTCATGAGGTCGCGTACCAGTTGGGTAGCTTCCTCCGTATCCATTTGGTCATTGATAGCATTCAGTTTCTCGATGATGGCTTTTTTCTTTTCCAGATTTTCTTGCTCTACGCTGCGCTGTGAAGAAGTGGCTTTGTTCTTTTGTTCGAAGAAGTAGTCACAAGCGGAGATGAAACGTTTCCATACGGCATCCGAATATTTCTTTGCTACTGGGCCGATGGTTTTCCATTCTTTCTGAAGTTTGGTCAGTTCATCGGCAGTTACTTTCCAGTCGGTACTGTCCTTAAGAGCTTCTGCTTTTTCGCACAAGGCACGCTTCTTTTCCAGGTTTTCGTTCATACCTTCCTTCAGGGTCTTGAAGAACTCTCCCTTTTTACGGAAGAACTCGTCGCACGCTTTGCGGAAACGTTCGAAAATCTTCACGTTCATTTTTTGCGGAGCGAAACCGATGGTCTTCCATTTGTTTTGAAGTGCGATAACTTCTTGCGTTTTGCTCTCCCAAGAAGCAAAGTTTGTCAGTTCTTTGTAGTCGATGGCTTCTATGATTTCGCAAATTACGGTCTTTTGGTCAAGATTGTGTTGTTCCACTTCCTTCAACGCTTCGAAATGTTGCTGGTGACGTCGGTTTACGGTTGTAGAGGCTGCTTTGAAACGTGCCCAGATTTCGTCGCGTAGTTCCTTGGCTACCGGCCCTGTATCACGAAATTCTTGATGTAGCTTCTGTAACTGATGGAAAGCTGAAACTACATCCGCTTCATCCGCCAGCTTTTCGGCAGCTTCACAGAGATGTGTCTTGATTTCCAAATTCTTCTTGAAATCGTATTCGCGGAATTCATTGTTCAGTTTCAGAAGGTCATAGAATTTCTCAACATACAATTGGTAGTTTTTCCAAAGCTCGTTGACCTTAGCTTGCGGAACGAGTTTAACTTCGTTCCATTGCTGCTGTAGTTTCTTGAACTCCGTATAGCTCTTGTTGGCGTCATCTGGAGATTCAACCAGCTCCTTCAGCTCTTCGATGATGGAAAGCTTTACCTGCAGGTTCATTTCCTTTTGCTTCTCCAGTTCGGCTGTGAGTGCACTTCTTTTTTCTTTGATGACGGACATGATATTCTTGAACTCTTCCTCCACACAGTCTGTTTGTGGAACAAAGTTCTCCGCGGCGCCTCCGTTTTCAATGAACAGTTTTCTGGCCGCATCCTGCTCAGCATTGTGCAGCTTGTAGAAAGATTGCTTCAAACCGTCTATTTCAGGTTTTGCCACGTTCTCCACGTCTGCAACCACCTCTTTGAGTTTGGCAAGTATTTCCTCTTTCGTGAGCTTCTGAACTGGCTCTACCGGCTTTTCCGAAACGATTTCTTCAGCGGGAGTTTCTGTTGTTGCCGGTTCAGAAACCTCTGCTGCCTTCTTTTCTTCTTCTAATTCCACCGGCTTTTCGGGGAGATTAGTGTCATGAGTGTCCGTCATTGTATTTACTTTTTTAGAAACGGGTTCCTCCCGTTCGGGTTACATTAGGCTACAAATTAATGAAATAAAATGATTACTTCATACAATTTGCCTTGATTTTTTTCTATTTTCTTGTTTTTATGACAGTAAGACAGTGATACCCATGTACAGCATCATGCCTATAATGTCATTGGTAATGGAGATAAACGGGCCGGTGGCAATGGCCGGGTCAACCTTCAGTTTCTCTAAAGTCATGGGGACTAGCGTTCCGAAGATGGAGGCGAACATGACGACTGCAAAGAGGCTGATGGAGACGGAATAAGTGACCGTAGCCGTAGCTCCGAACCGGATAAAATTATAGATGTATACCAGCAGGGAGATGATGGTGGCATTGATGACCGCCACTACTGCTTCCTTGGCTACCTGCTTGAAGGTGTCTTTGGCATCCAGTGAGCTGTTGGCAAGGCCTTGCACGATGATGGCAGACGACTGGGTTCCCACGTTTCCCCCCGTACCACCAATCAACGGAATATAAAGGGCCATTTCCGGATGGGCGGCGAAAGTCGTGTCGAAGTTACCCAATATCATGGAGTTGCCTATACCACCTAACATACCGATAAGTAACCATGGAAGGCGGGCAGAAGTCTGGCGCATGACATTATCGTCCGTTTCTACATCTTGGGACAAACCGGATGCCAACTGGTAATCACGTTCCGACTGTTCGCGGACTTCGTCCATGACGTCGTCTACGGTAATCTGGCCTACCAGACGCCCGATACTGTCTACAACAGGAGCTGCCACCAAGTCATACTTTTCGATGATTTGTACCACTTCGTCAATGGGGGTATCTACATGGACGGAGATAGGATCTTTCCGCATCACATGCTTTACCTTGGAGACAGAAGGGGAAGTTATCATTTTCTTCAATGGGAATACCCCTTGCAGACGGTCTTCGTCGTCGATGACGTATACGTAGTAAATTTCATCCAGCTTTTCAGCTTGCAGGCGCATTTCCTTCAGGCACTCCGGCATACTCCAGTTTTCATTGACAGTCACCATTTCCGTACCCATCAAACCACCGGCAGTGTCTTCATCATATTTCAGCAGGTCAACGATGTCACCGGCTTGTTCTATATCTTCGATGTGCGAAAGTACTTCCTCCTGCTTGTCTTCATCAAGTTCGCGCATCAGGTCTACGGCATCGTCCGTGTCCATATAATCCACGAAACGCTTGGCAATGGTCTCCGAAGGTAGAAGCTCCAGGAATTCTTTCCGGATGTCTTCGTCCATTTCAACCAGTACGTCCGCTGCCGTTTCGTTGTCAAGGAGGCGGTAAACGAAGCGGGCTTCCTCCAAGCCGAGGTCATTACACAGTTCTGCAATATCCGCCGGGTGAAGGTCTGTCAAAAGTGTTTTGACGTTTTCCGCGTCTTTCTGTTCTATCAGGCTTTTGACTTTGTCTATGTATTCTTCGTCTATTTCCATGATTGTTCGTGTTTGATCACTAACCATTAATCATTAATCGTTCTCAATGCCTGTTCCACTTGGTTGGTCAGCTGAATAAATTCCTGTACGGACAGTTGTTCCGGGCGTTTATTAAATAATACGTCCTCCGTCAGTGGACAGTCTTTGCCGAGTATCGGTTTTATGGAGTTCCGCAGAGTCTTGCGTCGTTGGTTGAACGTGGTTTTCACTACTTGCTTGAACAATTTCTCGTCGCAGCCTAAATCGTGCGTTTCATTGCGCATCATGCAGATGACGGCACTTTTAACTTTGGGGGGCGGGTTGAAGACATGTTCGTGTACCGTAAACAAGTACTCCACTTTGTACCATGCTTGTATCAGTACACTTAGGATTCCGTATGTCTTGCTGCCCGGCCCGGCGGCTATGCGCTCGGCTACTTCCTTTTGTATCATACCCGTACAGCAGGGAATCAGGTCCTTATATTCCAGCATTTTGAAGAATATCTGGCTGGAGATATTATAAGGATAGTTTCCCGTCAATACAAAAGCTTGTCCGCCAAACAACCGTTGCAGGTTCATTTTGAGGAAGTCGTCCTCAATGATGTTGTCTTCCAGTTGCGGATAGGCTTCCCGTAGGTAGGCCACTGACTCGTAGTCCAGTTCTACTACTTTGACGTTGCGCTCTTTGGGCAGAAGAAACTGGGTCAGTACCCCCATTCCCGGACCAACTTCGAGGATGGGAATTTCGGGACAGACATCTACCGTGTCGGCGATGTCTTGTGCCACTTTCAGGTCTTTCAGGAAGTGCTGCCCGAGAAACTTTTTAGGTTTAACTACTCTCATGTATCAACTAAATCATTACTTTTGCTCCGTAAATGCAGGCTGTAATGCGAACTACAACCTATCTTTACACGGAGCAAAGGTAGTTCTTTTCAATGAAGAATGAAGAATGAAGAATGAAGAATTTGGGAATATCGTATGAATAAGCTGCTAAAAAAGACATTGAAAATCATCTTACCCATTTTATTAGGTGGTTTTATCCTCTATTGGGTATATCGTGATTTTGACTTTTCAAAGGCAGAAGAAGTTCTCCTTCATCAGACGAACTGGTGGTGGATGTTGTTGTCCTTGTTCTTCGGTGTGATGAGCCATGTGTTACGAGGCTGGCGTTGGAAGCAGACTTTGGAGCCACTGGATGCTCATCCCAAAACAAGCGATTGCGTCGATGCCATTTTCGTATCTTATGCCACCAATCTGGTACTGCCCCGTGTGGGAGAGGTTTCACGTTGTGGAGTACTTGCCAAATATGATAATGTTTCCTTTGCGAAGTCCTTGGGGACGGTGGTGACAGAGCGGTTGGTAGATACGCTTTGCATTCTGCTGATTACGGGGATTACTTTTTTGGTGCAGATGCCCGTTTTTTTCCGTTTTTTTGAGGAGACGGGCACCAAGATTCCTTCGCTGGTGCATCTTGTGACTTCCCCTTGGTTTTATGTGGCTTTTTTTTCTATTATTGGTGTTTTGGTACTTCTCTATTTTCTGTTGCGTATGCTTTCTTTTTTTGAAAAGGTAAAGGGAGTAGTCTTGAATATATGGGAAGGTGTGATGTCGCTTAAGAATGTGAAGAATGTGCCTTTGTTTGTTCTTTACACTTTACTTATTTGGCTATGCTATTTCTATCATTTCTATATAACTTTCTATTGCTTCCAGTTTACGGAGCACCTTAGTTTCCTTGCCGGGCTGGTGATGTTTGTCGGCGGAACGTTTGCAGTCATTGTTCCCACGCCCAACGGGGCAGGACCCTGGCACTTTGCTGTCATCACTATGATGATGCTTTATGGGGTAAATGCTACGGATGCGGGTATATTTGCTCTGATAGTGCATGGCATACAGACGTTGCTGGTGATAGTGTTGGGCATCTACGGGTCGTTGCACCTGGCGTTGGCGAATAGGGCAAAGAAATAGACGTTTCTTGTGGTGGGTTCCTATATTGTCACTTCTTGTGTTAGAGGACAGAGACAGTACTTATAGAGAGTACTCCTTTAAAAGTACTGTAATACTTCTTTGCAAGTACTTCAGTACTTCCTTATAAGTACTGAAACCTAAAGGTTGTTGGAAGATTGGTTTCTTTAAACGATATTGTTGCTTGGATATAGAAGTGGGAGAAATTCCTAAATATGGTAGCTATATTAGGTGCAGATGTTCTATCGCAATATGTGAAGATGTAAAAGCCATGTTTAAGATAGCTGATGATTTAGTACTTTAGAAAAATCCCGGTTTATTGTACTTTCCGAGAATAAACCGTTATATTTGCGAAAACTAACTTTTTAGAATTATGAGTACAATCTTACAGTTAGCTCCACAGAATGTATGGAAGCACTTTTATTCACTGACCCAGATTCCCCGTCCGTCAGGACATATGGAGAAGATTACCAAATTCCTTATTGATTTTGGAAAAGGCTTGGGGTTGGAATCATTTGCCGACGGGGTCGGCAATGTTATTATTCGTAAGCCTGCCACTCCGGGTATGGAAAACCGCAAAGGCATCATCCTTCAGGCGCATATGGACATGGTGCCTCAGAAGAACAACGATACTATTCACGATTTTACAACAGATCCCATTGAAACCTATGTTGACGGTGATTGGGTGAAAGCCAAAGGAACCACGCTGGGAGCAGATAATGGTTTGGGAGTAGCTGCCATTATGGCGGTGCTCGAAGATAATAACTTGAAGCATGGCCCATTGGAAGCTCTGATAACCAAGGATGAAGAAACGGGAATGTATGGTGCATTCGGTTTGAAACCCGGAACTATGCAAGGGGAAATTCTGCTGAACCTTGATTCTGAGGACGAAGGCGAACTCTATATCGGCTGTGCCGGTGGTCTTGATATTACTGCTACTTTGGAATATAAGGAGGAGACGCCTATGGCCGATTTCGTTGCTCGTAAGATTACGCTGCAAGGTTTGCGTGGCGGTCACTCCGGTTTGGAAATCAATGAAGGGCGCGGTAATGCCAATAAATTGCTGGCACGCATCGTACATGATTTGCTGATTGAGTTTGACTCCCAGCTGGCAAGTTTTGAAGGTGGTAATATGCGTAATGCTATCCCTCGCGAAGCACATGCGGTATTGGTGTTCAATCCTGAGGATATGGACGGTTTGGAAGATTATATGAAGGAATACGAGGCACAACTGAATGACGAATATGCTCCGATTGAAAGTGGTATTACCCTGAGTATAGAAGAGGTAACTCTACCCACTGCCGTTGTTCCTTCAGAAATCCAGGATAATATGATTAACGTGTTGATGGCTTGCCAGAATGGTGTGATGCGTATGATTCCTACTGTTCCCGATACTGTAGAAACTTCCTCCAATTTGGCTATCGTAATCATTGCAGACGGTAAGGCCGAAGTTCGTATTTTGGCGCGTAGTTCTTGCGATACGATGAAGGATTTCCTGGCAGACAGCCTGACAGCTTGTTTCGCTATGGCAGGTATGAAGGTGGAATTGAGTGGTGGCTATTCTGGATGGCAGCCTAATGTGGATTCTCCTATACTGCATGCCATGAAGCTGTCCTATAAGCAGCAGTTTGGTGTGGAACCTGCCGTGAAGGTTATTCATGCAGGTTTGGAATGCGGTATTATTGGTGCCAATTGTCCAGGACTCGATATGATTTCTTTCGGTCCCACTTTGCGTTCTCCGCATTCACCGGACGAGCGTGCGTTAATTCCTACTGTTTCCAAGTTCTATGATTTCTTGGTGGCTACATTGGAGCAGACTCCTGAAAAGTAGAGAATACTTTATGTAATGAATAGGGGCAGGGTGCTTTATTAAGTATCCTGCCTTTTTTGTCTGTGACAGTTTGTCCTCTTTCTGCCAGAATGTCCCAGACTTATTACAATGGTATGTCAATATCCTTGCACTTTCTCCCTAAAAATTGACCTAAGTCAAGAAATATGTTATAAAACATGTTTTCTATCTGTTTTTTGCTTGTTATCTTGAACAAAGGCTCTATTTTTGTGTTGTAAAACATGAAAACAATAGAAAACTAGTAGATTTTTTAAGGATAACAAGATTGATTTTAGGAGGATAACAAAATGAAAATGTTAAAGAGTTTTTTTAAGCATGTCGGCGAAGCCGATAAGAACATTTGGGGTTACGTAATGCTTTAAGCATTCCCCCCCCTTTCGTGAAGTATTGAATTTTAGTTTTCAGGTATTAGTTTAATTTTTTAAGATTATGAAAAAGAAGATTGCAAATTCATTTAAGCACATTCTTACCGCAGCTGGTAAGAATTGGATGGAGGCAATGAGATATTATAGCCTCCAAATGTGAGTACACTAACATTTAAGTATAGCACAAGGGATATGTTTGCAAAACATATCCCTTGTTTTTTTGTAGGAGTAGAATAAGATTTTTTATGTCCAAAAGTACATTTGTTTGAACTTTATTCACTTCCTTTGTTATTAATACAAAGACTAACAAACGAATAATTATGAGAGTAATTCAAAGAATTTGTAGCATATTGTTGCTGCTGGTTACATTTGGGGCTTCGGCATTGTATGCGCAGACGTACGATAAGTTGTGGAAGCAGGTGGAGCAGGCTCAAAAGAAAAGCCTGCCTCAAACAGTGATAAAACTGGCTGATGAAATCTATCGGAAAGGTCGGCAAGAGCAGAATGCTCCGCAAATGTTGAAAGCCTACATTTGTAGGGAGACTTATCAAGAGGGGCTGACTCCGGACAGCCTTTACTCCAGTCTGAAATATATGGAATCTTGGGCACAATCGGAGAGGAATCTGGTGAACAAGGCTATTCTACATTCTTTGTTGGCATATGAATATGCTGACTTGATGCGGAAGAATCGCCGTGTCTTGCTGTCACGTACTTTACTGACTGTTGACGAGGTTCCAGAAGATATCCGTGAGTGGAGTATCAGCCAGTTTGTGGATAAAATAGATAGGTGTAACCGTGCATCCTTGCAGGATTCCATCCGCTTGCTCAATACATCTGCAGAACAATATGTGCCTTTTGTGGTGTTGGAAGACGGTAGCCGGTTCTATGGGCACGATATGTACCATCTATTGGTAAGCCGTGCTGTTGATGCTTATCGGCAGCTGGATGGTTTCAGCGTGGATTCTTTGGTACAGACCCGTATCGAAAGGATTTATCTGGATATGATGAATGCTTATCGCCGTCGTGCCGGTTCGGAAGATGCTATGTTGCTCTGTTCTCTTGATTATTGGAACTGGAAGTTGACCGGTGGTATCAGCCAGCAGCCTTATCCTACTTTCCGAATGCGTCAGGAAAAGGCTAATCGGGAATATCTTGAGGTTTTGAATAAATTGATAAAGGAATACGGTTCACGAGAGGTTTGTGCCGAGGTTTACATTCATAAAGCCAACCACCTGCGCCGTTTGGAACCGAAACGCGCTGATGAGGCTCTAAAAGTCTGTGAAGAAGGCTTGAAGCGCTATCCTGCGTATAAGCGTATCAATGAGTTGAAAAATATCCGTGAACAGATTTTACAGCCTGAACTCATTCTGACTATGAATGAAAGCGGTTATCCCGGCGATTCGGTGAATATGAGGCTGCATTATCGTAATGTCGAGGGCTTTACTCTCAACTTATATACCACTACTTTAAGTGAAGTACCTTGGATGGACCATGGTATAAATAAAGATACTTATAGAAAGTATGCCCGGAAGTTTTCTTCCACGCATTTTGGCTTAAAGCCGTTGCCAGGCAAGGATAAATTGCCTGAAGATGTCCCTTATCTTGCCTCGGACACTGTATTTAAGTTCATGATTCCTCGGGAAACGGGAGTCTATATTCTTCAAATAGTACCTGATACTGAAACGGCCCGTACAGATGATAAATTTCTGGTATCTACCCGCTTCAAGGTGCTGACATTGGATTTGGGTGACAACCGTATGGAAGTGGCTACATTGGATGCCCGTAGTGGACAGCCGATTGCTGGTGCCAAGGTGAGTTTCTACTCTTTTTATGATGAGAAGAATAGAAAAGCGATGGCAGAGGTACTGACTGATGCCGGGGGGAAAGCTGTATTACCCTGGCAGAGTGAAATCCGAAGTTATGTGGCGCGTAAAGGCAGAGACACAGCCATGATGCCGCAGAACGTTTATATGAATCATCCTTATTACGGTATTAAGGATACAGATTGGAGGCAGATGGCATTGCTGACAGACCGTTCGCTTTATCGTCCCGGGCAGACCGTTCATGTAAAAGGGATAGCTTACAAGCAGAATAGTGATAGCGCCCAGGTACTACAAGGAGTTGATTATGAGCTTGTCTTGTTGGATGCCAACCGCAAGGAACTTGCCACCAGGAAGGGGCGGACCAATGATTTCGGCTCTTTTGCTACGGAGTTTGTACTTCCGGCAGCTTGCCTGAATGGCATGTTCAGCATACGAACCAAAGAGCCTCAATCTACCGTCACTTTTAGGGTAGAGGAGTACAAGCGACCTACGTTCGAGATTGCCTTCACTCCGGTTTCGGAAGCTTATCGGCTGGGTGACAAGGTTGTGTTGAAAGGAAATGTCAAGGCCTTCAATGGCATGATGGTGCAGGATGTGCCATTGGCATATACGGTGACTCGCCGGAATCCGAGACCTGGTTATTGGAGCAATGCTGATAAACCATTATTGTCTGACACCATACAATTGGATACCAACGGGGATTTTTCCATACCCTTGACTTTGGAAGCTCCGGCTGTAGATACAGACGGGTATGGGAGTGTGTATACTTATCATGTGGAGGCGGTGGTGACGGATGAGGCTGGTGAAACGCAATCCGCTTCGTATAACTTGTTGGCAGGTCCTAAGGCTTATTCCTTTGATATTCGCTTGCCTCAATATGTTTGTAAGGAAGATAGTATGCTTTTCACTTTTGGAGTGAATAATGTAATGAATATTCCTCAGCACATTGAAGGTTCCTATTGCCTTTATCCATTTGCAGAACAAAATGGGGCAAGGAATATTGCAGGTTCTGAACCCTTGGATGATGTTGTATTGGAGGGTACCTTCACAGCCAATCGGCTCCAGGATTTTTCGGCTTGGAACAAGCTTCCTTCAGGTAACTATCGCTTGAAACTTTCTGTACGTGATAGTTTGGGACGTGAAGAGAATAACGGGGCATATGGCAGTGACAGTTTCATGCTCTTTTCAAAGAGTGACAAGCGTCCGGCTACGTTTACAGATTTCTTTTATTATAAAGAAAATGAGGAATTTGATGTACAGTACCCTGCCGCTTTTCTTTTGGGGACTTCTTATCGGGATGCATATGTGCTGATGGATGTCTTTTGTGACAGAAAACGCATTGAAAGCCGTGTGTTGCAGTTGAATGATACTATTATTCGTATGGAATTCCCTTATAAGGAAGCATATGGCAAGGGAATCACCATTCTTTTCAGTTTTGTGAAAGCTGGCGAGATGTACAGTCATCAGGTTGAACTGAAGAAGCGGGAGCCGGAACGTGCTCTCGACATGAAATGGGAAGTGTTCCGTGACCGTTTGCGTCCCGGACAGGAAGAAGAGTGGAAGCTCGTCATAAAGACGCCTCAAGGTATGCCTGCTGCGGCTGAGATGTTGGCTACGATGTACGACGCTTCACTGGATAAGATTTATAAGAGTAACCAGATACTACGGGTTTTCTATCCGGATAATCTGTATGGGGCATTCCGTGGTGCGAGCCGTTATAATAGCAATTACTTCTCCGTTTATTTCCCGTTGAAGGCTTGGAGGGTTCCGGTGTGGTCGTTTGACTACTTCTGTTCTCCTTATATGGATGGGAGGATGCGGATAGTGATGGTAGAAGACAATGCGCTTTTGGAAGAAGTAAGTGTTGTGGGGTATGGGACTACCCGGAATAGCTCTTTGACCGGTAATCTTAGAATACGTGGTGCCAACCAGCCGATGTTTGCTGCCAAAGAAGACTCCGGGAATGCTGTTGAAGTGAAATATGTTCCTGCACAAGTAGCGGAAGACGCGGTGGAAGATGTTGTTTTTGAATCGGAAACAATACCGGTTGGCGAGGCCTTGCAACCTATTGAGGGGCTTCGCACCAACTTTGCCGAAACAGCCTTTTTTTATCCTCAACTTCGTACAAACGAACAAGGGGAGCTTGCGTTTTCTTTTACGATGTCGCAGAGCTTGACTCGTTGGAATTTCCGTGGTTACTCACATACTAAGGATATGCTGACTGGGATGTTGGATGCTTCCGTTGTAACTGCCAAGGAGTTTATGCTGACTCCGAATATGCCTCGGTTTGTCCGCGTTGGAGATAAAACGCAGATAGCCGGAACAATAGCCAATCTGACGGGTAAAGCGGTGAAAGGAACAGCAGTATTCACACTGTTCGACCCTATGACGGAGAAAGTTATTGCTACTCAACGTCAGAAATTCTTGGTAGAAGCAGGAAGAAATACTGCTGTCAACTTCCATTTCGAAGTGTCCGACCGCTATGATTTGCTTGGTATTCGTATGGTTGCCGATGGAGGTACGTTTAGCGATGGCGAGCAGCATCTGTTGCCCGTATTAAGTAATAAGGAGTATATTACGGAAACGCTTGCTATGCCTATCCGTGGCGAGGAAACCCGTACGTTCTCATTAGACAGCCTTTTCAACCGTAATAGCCGTACAACGACAGACCGTCGTCTGACTGTAGAATTTACCGGGAATCCGGCTTGGTATGCTGTACAAGCGTTGCCGGCATTGAGCCTGCCTGCCAATGATAATGCCATTTCTTGGGCTACAGCTTGGTATGCCAATAGTCTGGCAGGCTTCATTGCCAACAGCCAGCCCCGCATTAAGACTGTATTTGACAGTTGGAAGGCTGCCGGTGGCACGAAAGAAACCTTCCTCAGCCAGTTGGAGAAGAATCAGGATGTGAAGAATATCCTGCTCAGCGAGTCTCCGTGGGTACTGGAAGCTACTACTGAAGCCGAACAGCAGGCACGTATTGCCACGCTGTTTGATATCAACCAACTGAATAACCGCAATCTTTCCGCTTTTACCAAATTGAAAGAATTGCAGGGTGAAGACGGTGGATGGAGCTGGTATAAGGGAATGTCCGGTAGCCGCTATATAACTGGCTATATTACAGAATTACTTGTTCGTCTTCCTCTGCTGACGAAAAATGAACTGCCTGAAGAAGTTGCCGCCATGCGGCAGAAAGCTTTCGGCTATTTGAATCGGCAGGCTTTGGAAGAGTATCGCAATATCCGTAAAGCCGAAAAAAATGGCGCCAGAATTACTGCCAACTCCGAATCGGCAATGACATATCTGTATCTGATAGCCCTTAGCGGCGAACAAGTGCCGGCAGACAATCAAGCGGCTTACCGCTATTTCCTATCAAAAGTAGGTGCCAATCTTAAAGATGGAACCATGAGCAGCAAGGCGCAGTCTGCCATCATCCTGAAAGCAGTAGGGCGTACAGCCGAGGCGAATGAATTCATCGCTTCCCTCAAGGAACATCTGGTACAGACGGATGAACTGGGTGCATACTTTGCTTTCCAAGCAAATCCGTATAACTGGGGTATGCTGCCCATCCCTGCCCATGTGGAAGTAATGGAAGCCCTGCGTATGGCAGGTGGCAACGATGCTTTGGTGGAGGAAATGAAACTCTGGCTGCTGAAACAGAAGCAGACTACCAGTTGGAATTCTCCGGTTGCAACGGCTGATGCTGTTTATGCATTGCTTTGTCAAGGTACTAATCTGCTGGAAAGTCGGGGAGACGTACGTATCACGTTAGGTAACAAAGTTTTGGAAACATTGTCGCCTACAAAGACCATAATCCCGGGTTTGGGTTATGTCAAGGAAACCTTCGCTCAAGGAAGTCCGGAGCTGAAAGCTAAAACCGTCACCGTAGAGAAACGGGATGCAGGCATTGCCTGGGGAGCTGTTTATGCCCAGTATCTGTCACCCATATCTGATGTAAAGCAGCAGGGGGGGGAATTGAATGTAGAGAAGAAACTTTATGTAGAGCGTATATCGGCCGGTGGTAGCAAGTCCTTGCAACCGGTTACGGAAGGGACCGTATTATCCGTCGGTGATAAAATAGTGGCCCGTTTGACTATCCGCTTGGACCGTACTATGGATTTTGTTCAGTTGAAAGACCAGCGGGGTGCCTGCTTTGAACCTATAGGCTCGCTTTCCGGTTATCGTTGGAGTAATGGCCTCGGTTATTATGCAGAAGTGGAAGATGCCGCAACCAATTTCTTCTTCGACCATTTGGGCAAAGGCGTTTATGTCTTAGAGCACAGTTATCGCATAGCCCGTGGCGGAACATACGAAACGGGGCTGGCCACGATACAGTGTGCGTATGCTCCGGAGTATGCTTCGCATTCGGCGGGAGGGATAATTGTAATAAAGTAACAATAGAGTATGGAGCGGAGCGCAATTTGTACAAATTGCGCTCCGCTATTTTAGGTACTCTCGCTAAAAACACCTATTTTTAGATTCATGTATTGAAAATCAGGTGTTTAATAGCTGAATTTCCCTTTTTTTTGCGTACTTATATGCTTTAAGTAGAACACCACAAA
>ENA-OQET01000761-OQET01000761.1-human-gut-metagenome-genome-assembly--contig:-NODE-761-length-15933-cov-2.839744_pt1 | contig 15933 bp, 13 predicted proteins | sample MGYA00242800_ERZ504645 | MGnify/ENA primary metagenome ERZ504645 (study PRJEB26092, sample SAMD00036308) | human gut metagenome | host: Homo sapiens | study: EMG produced TPA metagenomics assembly of... | reverse complement strand
CCCAAGGACCGCGCAGAGCTGTCCACCTGGCGTACCATCGGCAGCACCCTGGCCGGCCTTGTGATCGGCGTTGGCACCCCCATGGTGGCTTACGTCACCGTCAATGGTCAGACGGTCCTCTCCGGCAGCCGCATGACCATCATTGCAGGCGTTTTCTCTGTCTGCGCCATCCTCTGCTACCTGCTCTGCTTTAACCTGGTGCGTGAGCGTGTGGATGTGCCCGCAAACAACAGCAAGATGGACATTGGCAAGATGCTCAAGAGCGTGTTCACCAACCGTGCCCTGCTGGGCATCATTGCTGCCGCCCTCTTCCTGCTGCTGGCCATGCTGACCATGCAGGGCATGGCAGGCTATGTGTTCCCCAACTTCTACGGCAGCGCCGCCGCCCAGTCTACCGCTTCTCTGCTGAGCAGCGTGCTGATCCTGCTCGTCTGCGCACCCTTTGCCTCCAAGCTGGCCAGCCGGTTCGGTAAAAAAGAGCTGGCTACCGTATCCTGCATCGTGGCCACGGTGCTGGAGGTCATCTGCTTTGTTCTCAAGCCCGCCAATGTCTGGGTCTATGTCGGCTTCTACTGTGCCGCCTTCATCTGCCTGGGCTTCTTCAACACCATCATCTGGGCAATGATCACCGATGTCATCGATGATTCCGAGGTCCGCAACGGCATCCGTGAGGACGGCACCATCTATGCGGTCTACTCCTTTGCCCGCAAGCTGGGTCAGGCGTTCTCTTCCGGCCTGACCGGCGGCCTGCTGACCATGATCGGTTACAGCGCTGCCACTGCCTTTGACCCGGAGGTCACCATGGGCATCTTCAACATCTCCTGTATTGCCCCCGCCATCGGCTTCGTGGCCGTGGCCCTGAGCCTGTTTTTCATCTACCCCCTGACCAAACCAGAAGGTGGAGGAGAACGTGGCCGCACTGGCACAGCGCCATAATAAGTAAGGAAACGGATCAAGCCGCCCACGGGAAATTCCTGTGGGCGGCTTGTTTCTGCTTCAAAATTGATGTATACTAATATATCAAGAATGACACAATGGCACGAGCGGAACAACAGGAAAAAGGAGCGGTGTACGATGCGGGTGGATCCCTTGCAGATCCTTACAAAGCTGGCAGCGGTGCAGAATATCCCGACCCGGCGGGTCACCCCGCCCTTTGAGGGGTTGGAAGAGTTTGACTACGGCCTGCGGCGATCGCTGGACCCCCAGTTCGACTGGCAGGAGTTCGGCCAGCTGCTGCTGGACAGCACCCCTGAGAATACCCTGCTGCTGGTGGAGGGTACCTTTGAGCTGCACTTTGCCCTGTTCCGCATCCCCGATGAAAAAAACACGGTCTTTCTCATTGGACCCTGGACGGTGGGCCCCCGCACCCCGAGCGCCCGCAAATGGGTCAGGCGTTATCTGGGGGAAGCCGGAGAGGCCGCTGTGCAGGAGTACTACAACGGCGTGAAGATCCTGGAGGCCAGTGATTTCTATGGAGCTTTGCGGGTTGTGGTGGATACGATGTTCGGCTGCACTGTCCCGGTGCAGGAGCTGAAGGAATTCCTGCCCTTCCAGTTCCACCCGGATACCCGCTATTTCCACGAGCCGGAGTTCCAGAAGGAGATCCCGGTCACCATGCTGGAGCAGCGGTATGAATCGGAGAACCGCATTCTGGACGCGGTGGCCCGGGGCGATGAGGAAGCCGCCATCGAGGCCATGCACCAGCATTCCCGCTTTACCTATGGCGGCCGGTTCGAGGGGACGCTCTACCAGCAAAAGAACAAGATGATCGTGCTGAACACCCTGCTGCGCAAGGCCATTGAGCCCAGCAAGGTGCATCCCTATTATATTGATGCCATTTCCAGCAAGTACAGCCGCATCATTGAGGAAGCCAACGAGGTGCCCAACGAGATGATGTGGCAGATGACGCGGGATTACTGTGCCTATGTCCGCCGCTACTCGCTGAAGGAGTATTCGCCCGCGGTGCAGAAGGTGATGAACTACGTCAACCTGAACGTGGCCGAGCCGCTGACGCTGAAAAGTCTGGCTGCCATGTGCTTCATCAGCCCATCGTACCTGTCGGCATTGTTCAAGCAGGAGACCGGCAGCACCCTGATCGATTATATCAACACCCAGCGCGTCAACCGCGCGGCCCAGCTGCTGGTGCAGAACAACCACACCATTGCCGCCGTGGCTGAGGAAGTGGGCATTCTGGACGTGAATTATTTTACAAAGATCTTCAAAAAGACGCTGGGAGTCACCCCCACCCGCTACCGCCGCGAACACAAAGAAAAGTGAAAAATGAAAAAAATGCCCGGTTTTTCCCGGAAATGTACGTTTTGTGCAAAACTCCCGGAAAAAACGGGCATTTTCTGTACAGAGAAATTTGTTGCATGAACAGAACGATGTTGTAACCATTTTGAAAGGATTTATGGATTTTTGGCATGGAATTTGGATGTATGTTGCATTTTTGACCGATTTTGTGCTTGATATCAAAAAGAATGTTGTACACAACAATATCAACTGTGAAGAATGCACAAAGAAACGGCTGGAATCTTGTGAACTTGTCCCATTGCGAACTTTTTTTCAGATGGCTATAATACAAACAGAAACCGTGGAACGTACATGTAAGTATATTCCATGAGATGCTGTGATATGCGAATGAAGGAGAACAAGATTATGAAAATGATTTCCCGTCGTGACTTTATGAAGGCTTCTGCTGTTGTGGGTGCTGCTGGCGTTCTGACCGCCTGCGGCGGCTCCTCCAGCTCCACTGCTGCTTCCTCTGTCGCTGCTTCTTCTGCAGCTGCTTCTGAGGCTGCAACCGGCAGCGCAAACGTCGGTGTCTGCATCTATCAGTTCGCTGATAACTTTATGACCCTGTACCGCACCGACCTGGAAGAGTACCTGAAGGATAAGGGCTACGCCGTGACCATCGTTGACGGCAAGAACGACCAGAACACCCAGACCGAGCAGATCAACACCTTCCTGCAGCAGGGCGTTGACGTTCTGATCATCAACCCTGTTCAGACCACCTCTGCACAGACCATCGTTGATACCATTTCTCCCTCCGGCACTCCCATCGTCTTCATCAACCGTGAGCCCGAAAAGGCTGTTCTGGATTCCTACGCAGGCAAGTGCTGCTACGTTGGCGCTGACGCACGTCAGTCCGGTACTTACCAGGGCGAGCTGATCCTGGAGACCGAGACCCAGGGCGATATCAACGGCGATGGCAAGATCACCTACATCATGTGCAAGGGCGACCCCGAGAACATCGATGCTCAGTATCGCACCGAGTACTCCATCAAGGCTCTGACCGATGCCGACAAGGAAGTGGAGTGCCTGTACGAGTACCTGGACAACTGGGATCAGACCACCGCACAGCAGGACGTTGCAAACGCTCTGGCACAGTATGGCGAGAAGATCGAAGTTGTGTTCTGCAACAACGACGCAATGGCTCTGGGCGCTCTGCAGTCCATTGAGCAGGCTGGCCGTACCGTTGGCAAGGACATCTACCTGGTCGGTGTTGACGCACTGAAAGAGGCTGTCCAGAACGTGTTGACGGCAAGATGACCGGTACCGTTCTGAACGACGACGTGGGCCAGGCTACCAAGGCTGCCGAGGCTACTCAGCTGTTTGTTGAGGGCAAGGACGTTGAGGAGTACTACTGGGTCGACTACGTCAAGGTCACTGCCGAGAACGCAGCACAGTACCTCTAATTCCTGTAGCACAAAACTCACGTTTGCAAGGTACGCAGTGAGTCCTATGGCTTGGTAAAAGCTTAAAAGCGCGTGCGTGCGAGATTTCTCTCGGGCGCACGCGCCTTCTTTTAGAAAGGACGCACCGCGCGGCCTGCAAATTGCAAGATAAGGAGGCTCTGCGGAATGTCAGAATACCGTCTGGTAATGAAAGGCGTGGTCAAGACCTTCCCCGGCGTAAAAGCGCTGGACCACGCGCAGTTGGAGCTCCGCCCCGGTAAAGTTATGGCCCTGATGGGCGAAAACGGTGCCGGTAAGTCCACCCTGATGAAGTGCATGTTCGGCATTTACAAGATGGACGAGGGCGAGATCGAATACGAGGGAGAAAAGGTCGTTGTTGCGAACCCGTTGGATGCACTGGACCGCGGCATTGCCATGGTGCATCAGGAGCTGCAGCCCATCCCGGCCCGTACCGTGGCTGAGAATATCTGGCTGGGCCGCTACCCCACCAAGAAGTATGGCCCGGTGACCACAGTGGACCATGCTAAAATGTACAAGGATACCGATGCACTGCTGAAGAAGCTGAAGCTGCAGATCAATTCCCACGCAAAGCTGGGCAGCCTGAGCATTGCCCAGATGCAGATGGTGGAAATTGCAAAGGCTGTTTCCGCAAACTGCAAGGTGCTGATCCTGGACGAGCCCACCTCCTCCCTGACCGCCAACGAAGTGGAATCGCTGTTCCGCATTATGCGTGAGCTGAAGGAGCAGGGCGTTGCACTGGTCTACATCAGCCACAAGATGGATGAGATCAAGGTCATTGCTGACGAAGTGACCATCATGCGTGACGGCCATTACATCGGCAAGTGGAATGTGGCTGAGATGACCAAGGAGCAGATCATCGCCAAGATGGTCGGCCGTGAGCTGTCCAACCTGTTTCCCCCGCTGGAGAACCACCCCTCCGAGGAAGTGATGATGAAGGTGGAGGATTTCACCTCCATCCATCCCCGTTCCTTCCGCCATTGCAGCTTTGAGCTGAAAAAGGGCGAGATCCTGGGCGTAGCCGGTCTGGTGGGCGCACAGCGCACCGAGCTGATGGAAGGCATCTTTGGTCTGCGTGCACACACCTCCGGTAGGGTGTGGATCAAGGGCGAAGAGGTCAACATCAAGCAGCCCCGCGATGCCATTCGGAAGAGCGTGGCTCTGCTGACCGAGGACCGCCGCGCAACCGGCATCATGGGTGTGCTGAGCGTGGCCGACAACATCTCCATTGCATCGCTGGACGCTCTGCGCAAGGGCCCCATCATGCTGGATGACAAGAAGATTTTGGATCTGGTGGCGACCAATAAGGAAAAGATGGCCATCAAGGTGCCCAGCCCCAAGACCCAGATCAAGAGCCTGTCCGGCGGCAACCAGCAGAAGGTGCTGATCGCCCGCTGGCTGGCAAATAACCCCGATGTCCTGATCCTGGACGAGCCCACCCGCGGCATCGACGTTGGTGCAAAGTACGAGATCTACTGCATCATTGCCGATCTGGCCAAGCAGGGCAAGAGCATCATTATGATCTCCTCTGAAATGAGCGAGATCATTGGCATGTCCAACCGCGTCATGGTCATGTGCGATGGCCGCATCACCGGCTTCATCGACGGCAAGGACGCGACCCAGGAGAACATCATGGAGCTGGCTACCCAGTTTGAGACCGCGCCCGAAACGGCAGCGGCCAATCAGTAAACAAGGAGGCTGTCTATTGTGGAAGCTACCAAGAAATTAACGGGTAAATCCGTAAAGAAATGGCTGGGCAACAACGCCATTATCGTTCTGATGCTGCTCGTCTCTCTGTTCGTCGGCATCATCCATCCGAACTTTTTTGCACCTGCAAACCTGATCAACCTGTTCAAGAACGTGTCCATCCGCTACATCATCGCGCTGGGCATCTCCGGCTGTCTGATCACCACCGGCAACGACCTGTCCGCAGGCCGTCTGGCTGGTTTTGCTGCCTGCCTGGCCTGCATCTTTGCGCAGACCGAGGGCGCTGCCGGTAAGTTCTACCCCAACATGCCCAGCCTGCCCACCCCTGTGGTGTTCATTCTGGTCATTGCCATCTGCGCCATCGTGGGTCTGTGCAACGGTCTGGTTGTTTCTTACCTGAAGGTCCAGCCCTTTATCGCTACCCTGGGTATGCAGCAGGTCGTCTACGGTATCTGCCTGGTCTACACCGGCGGTACCCCCATCGGCTCCCTGAACAAGAACTTTACCTCTCTGGCCTCCAACACCATCCTGAAGGTCCCCGTGCTGATCTGGATCGCCCTGGTCGTGGCTGTGTGCTTCTGGTTCCTGTACAACAAGACCCGTCACGGCAAGTACATGTACGCCATCGGCGGCAACGAGGCTGCTGCTGAGGTTGCCGGTGTCAACGTTTACGCCACCAAGATCCGCATCTACATCCTGGCTTCCTGCATGTTTGGTCTGGCAGGCTGCCTGCTGGCTGCAAAGTCGGCGGCGCATCCGTCAACACTGCAATGGGCTATGAGCTGGATGCCATTGCAGCTTCCACCATCGGCGGCGTTTCTACCACCGGCGGTGTCGGCACCGTGCCCGGCATCCTGGTCGGCGTTCTGGTCTTTGAGCTGATGAAGGTCGCTCTGCAGTTTATGAACGTCAACTCCTCTTACACCTATATCGTCCAGGGCCTTGTCATTATCGTGGCTGTGGCCATCGATATCCGTAAGTACCTGGCAAAGAAGTAACTCCCCATTCGCATACAGAGAAGCCCCCCACCGGGAGAACCGGCGGGGGGCTTCTGCTGTTATTTCCCCAGCTGCCGCTGCTGCAGGCGGTACTGGCGGGGTGTCAGCCCTCCCTGCCCTCCGCGTTTTCTCGCCCACTCTCCGAAAAAAGTTGGAGAACTTTTTCTTTTTCGTTGAATTGCACAAGAACTTGCCTCCTTGTTTGGCGGTTACGTTGAATTTGTGAACGTTCTTTGAATTTTGATATTTTCCTTCGATTTATTATTACACAGCTTCCGGGGAAGTGGTATACTACAAGCAAGAAACAGTGCTGTTAAGTTCGGAAAACAAAGATCGTTGAATGAGGTGTGTCTTATGAGCGTTTACGAAAAAATTTCCGGTTTTGCGGATGAGATCAGCCAGGACTTTGACCAGCAGCTCAAAACTGTGACGGATCTGGGGATGAAGTATATCTGCATCCGCAGCGCCGAGCACAAGGGCATTGCCGATTACACCCCCGAGGAAGTGCGCACCGTTCTTCTGCCGAAGCTGCGGGCCGCAGGCGTGGGCGTTTCCAGCCTGGGTACGGCCATCGGCAAGGTGGAAGTTGACGATGAAGAGGGCTTTGCCAAGCAGCTGGAGCAGCTGGAAACACTCTGCGAAACGGCCAAGCTGCTGGACTGCTCCTTCATCCGGATGTTCAGCTTCCTCATCCCCAAGGATGCCGATGCAGACAGCTATACCGATGTGGTGCTGGATAAGCTGCGTCAGTTCATCCGGATCGCGGAAAAGCATGACGTTGTCCTGCTCCATGAAAATGAGAAGGGCATCTACGGAGACACCGGTGCCCGCTGCAAATTGCTGTTCGACCGGCTGGCCTGCCCCCACTTCAAGGCGGCGTTTGATTTTGCCAACTTTGTTCAGTGTGAGCAGGACACTGCGGAGTGCTGGGAATTGCTCCATGAACAGATCGCTTATATCCACATCAAGGATGCTCTGCCCGGCTGCCTGCTGAATGTGCCCGCAGGCACCGGCCTTGGCAAGATCCCTGAGCTGCTTCGCCGTGCTTTCTGCGAGGAGGGCTACCACGGCTTCCTGACACTGGAGCCCCATCTGGCGATGTTTGATTTCTTTGCACCGGGAGCAAAAGGCGGTGAGAGCCAGAAGCTCCAGTTTGAGAATAACCCGATCGTCGAGAAGATGAAGTCCGAGATGGCCGAGCCGGGCCGCCCCAAGGACGGCGCAGAAGCTTACGCCACCCAGTATCATGCACTGGTCGAGATCCTGAAGCCCATTCTCAATTGATATCCACTCTCTGTTTACCCATAAACTGCCACAGCAGAAGCCCCCTGCCGGGAGAACCGGCGGGGGGCTTCTGCTGTTTACGGCAAAAAAGCCGGGCCCGATGCAGCCAGCAGCTTTTCATTTGGAATAGGACAATATTTTTGCGGCTTGTCAGTCACTGGCAGGCCGCTTTTTTCTTTGTCAAAGGCAGTTTCGTGGAAATGACCGAAAGAGGATACCTGATTTGTGAATATTGACAAAAGTTTTCAAAGTACTTGATTTTAATTTAGGGGGGGGGGTATAATGAAATGACAAGAAATTCCTTTGAGAACAAAGCACTCAGCAACCTGGCTGAGACCTGCAATGCGGAAAATGGAACCTACAGGGGAGGTGACAGTGCGGTAGGAATCTGGAGGGTTCCTTGCGGGGAATCCGTTGCAAAAATGCAAATAGCGATGAAAGGAATGAAGAAAGTTGAAACAGAAAAGTCAAAACCGGTTTTTGGCTGCCCTGCTGGCAGTGGCGATGATGCTTCAGATGCTTCCCATGCTGGCCTTTGCGGAGGACGCACCCGGCACCGGAGAGTATGTAGCATGGATCGGAGATCAGGGCTATACGTCCTTGGTAGATGCTGTGAAAGCGGCAAAGAAAGGTGAGACCACTACCATCACCCTTGGCGAGGGCAGTTATACACTGTACAATATCCCCAGCACCGATACGACCAAGGGAAAAGACCTGACCTTTGTGGGGCAGGGAACTGACAAAACGACCTGGCAGATCGGTCCTACGGTGCCGAACCCGGCGCTTTTTGGCACAGAATATAACTCCGATTACAGCTTTCAGGGGGCCGGAACGGTCACCTTCAAAAATATGAAGCTTTGCACCGGCAGGGCAAATTATCTTGGCTTTACCTACATTGATAATACAGTGGTGGATCACTGCGAAATCTACGGCAAGACCTTCTACTGGGGCTATACCAGTGCAGTGTTCACTGATACGACCTTCTATGCTCCACCCTCCGATTATGCGATTTGGACGTATTGCTCCCCGACCATGACATTTGATAACTGCACCTTCAATGCAACGGGAAAAGTGATCAATGTTTACACGGATTACAGTGCAGGAAAACGGGATATTAAGGTTAACTTTAACAACTGCACTGTGAATTCTTCCTTCAGTTTGGGTAAGCAGGCGCTGAACATCAACGACAGCAACATGGCCGGCTATAGGTACATCATCCATATCAACAATTCTACTGCAAACCTGGATGAAAAAGACCGGGATAAAACGACCTGCTCGCGGATGTTCGGCTTTGGCGGTAAAAACGAAAACAATACTGGTCGGACACAGGTGTACTGGAACGATGAGCTGGTCTGGAATGACGGCGTGAAGCTGACACACTCCTATACCGATGGTGAGCATGACACCGCCTTTACCACCACCTATTCGGATTGGACACCGAGCGGCGCTGATCGTATTGATAAGCGTGAAGTGACAAAAACCTGCAAGTACTGCGGCTGGACGAAAAAAGAATGGGAAACTGCCAGCGTGTACCGTCTCCAGTACAACCTGAATGAAGGCGTTGGTGACGCAACTGCCAACTACAGCGATGCTAATTACCGTCAAAATGAGAGCGTGAAGCTTAAAGCGGCTCCCACACGAGAAGGCTACCAGTTTGCTGGATGGCTGAGTCTTAAGGGTAAGCTCTATAAAGCCGGGAGTGAGCTTGTCCTGACGGGTGATGAAGTGTTTACGGCACAGTGGAAGAAGGATGAGCCTGTCGTCAATCATACCCTGACCGTGACCGGCGGCACCTTTGCTGTGAAAAACGGCGGCATTGATGTGACCGATACACTGGAAACCAGCACCGATGAGGCCAGCGGCAAGCAGACCTGCCTTGTGCCGGATGGTGCAGAAGTCACCGTGACGCTGGACCAGACGAAGGTTCCCGATGGTATGGTGTTTGATCTCTGGTCTACCGGTGAACTGCCGCTGGATCAGGATTACAAGGCTGAGTCCATTACCTTTACCATGAATGATGATGTGGATGTGGCCGCACAGTACCGCAGCGCTGACATTGAGGATGGTTCTGATGTTGTTGGCCCCATCATTGTCGGTACGGCTGTTGTGGCTGGCGGCGCACTGGTCGGCTACACGCTGGGCACCGATCTTGTGGGCAAGATGTGGGGTCTGCCTTACTTCCCCAGCAACCGCAGTGCTCTTGCAATGATGCTGTGGGAGGATGCAGGCAAGCCTATGCCGGAATCTGAGATCCTCTACCCCGATGTTGGCCAGGAAGAACAGGATATGGACCTGCAGCATGCTGCCCGCTGGGCCATGGAGCACGAACTCCTGTCTGACCTGAACGATCAGGATGCAGAGCTGCCCCCTGAACAGGTGAAGTTCTATCCGGACAACATGGTTACCAAGATCAGCGTGTTGCGTGCTTGGAAGAAGGCACAGGACCTCAAGCAGAATGCGCAGTAAAATTTGACATCCCCTAATATATCCCAAAACACAGCAGGAGCGCCCCACCGGGTCATACCGGCAGAGCGCTCCTGTTGTGTTTCTGTTAAGCTTCAGGAAAGGGGAACACACCCCACTCAGCGGCCCACAATGAGGTCGCGGCGGCAGCGCAGGCCAACCGTCAGGAAAGCGCTGTTGCCCAGCTGCCGGAGCACCACCCGCTGGGTGTCGGTCTGGCCCTCGCACAGCAGGGAAAGGTTCAGGGTGGTGGAACCCTTCTCCGTGGTGAGCACCAGCGTGGACACGCCCTGATTCATCAGGGTCTTCATATCCTGAATGGTGGTGCGGAAGGTGGCGGCACAGTCCGGCACGTCCAGCGTCAGGACCCGGCCCTCCTGCCGGGCGGTGTAAAGGACCTGACGGCCCAGCAGGCCCTTGACGGTGTACCGGGCTTCGGTGGTCTTTGCCTCGTCAGCGGAGATCAGCATGATGTCGCCCTGAATGGGGTCGCCCTCCGGTGCGCCGTAGCCGCCGTAGGCGGGGTCGGTCTCGCCCACGGCAACGTCGCCGCTGTGCAGTGCAATCTCACCCTGAAGCATCACGCTTTCGTCCTGCGGGGGCAGATAGCCTGCAACAACGGTGTCATCGGCGGCAGCAGCAGCGGCAGGCTCCTCGGCAAATGCGCCGACACTCATGGGGATGGCAAGGGACAGCACCAGGGCTGCGGCAATGGCCTGACGGCCCAGCATTGTATTCAGAATCTTCATAAAAAATATACCTCCTGTACTATGGACGAAAAACCGCCCGTTCTGTAATGAATACGGAACGGGCGGCTTATTTATTGCAGGGGGGTAAAAATTATTCTTCCCGGTTCAGGATCTCCATGAACTCATCGCCGGTGATGGTCTCCTTCTGGTACAGATACTGGGCCAGCTCATCCAGCTTTGCGCGGTTGTCGGTCAGGATCTGCACAGCCTTGGCGTGCTGGGCCTTGACCAGCTCCACCACCTTCTGGTCGATCTCGCACTGGGTCTGGGCAGAGCAGGCAAGGGAAGTGTCGCCGCCCAGATACTGGTTGTTGACGGTCTCCAGTGCCACCATGTCAAATTCATCGCTCATGCCGTAGCGGGTCAGCATGGCGCGGGCCAGCTTGGTGGCCTGCTCGATATCATTGGAAGCGCCGGTGGTGATGGAGTGGAACACCACTTCTTCGGCGGCACGCCCGCCGGTGAGGGTGGCAATCTTGTTTTCCAGCTCCTCCTTGTTCATCAGGTAGTGGTTGCCCTCGTCCACCTGCATGGTGTAACCCAGAGCACCCGAGGTGCGGGGAATGATGGTGATCTTCTGCACGGGGGCGGAGTGGGTCTGCTTGGCGGCGACCAGAGCGTGGCCGATCTCATGGTAGGCTACGATGCACTTTTCGTGATCGGTCAGGATGGAGTTCTTCTTCTGGTAGCCTGCAATGACCACCTCGATGCTCTCCTCCAGGTCAGACTGGGTCACGCTCTTGCGGCCCGCGCGGACGGCCCGCAGCGCGGCCTCGTTGACGATGTTGGCCAGCTCGGCACCGGACGCGCCCGAGGCCATCCGGGCCACGGTGGTAAAGTCGATGCCCGGGGCCAGCGCGACCTTTTTGGCGTGGACCTTCAGGATCTCCTCGCGGCCCTTGAGGTCGGGCAGCTCCACGGGCACCCTGCGGTCAAAGCGGCCGGGGCGGGTCAGGGCAGGGTCAAGGGATTCGGGACGGTTGGTGGCGGCCAGAATGATGACACCGGTGTTGCCCTCAAAGCCATCCATCTCGGTCAGCAGCTGGTTCAGGGTCTGCTCGCGCTCATCGTTGCCGCCGTACTGGCCGCCGCTGCGCTTTTGGCCAATGGCATCGATCTCATCAATAAACACGATGCAGGGCGCTTTCTCCTTGGCCTGCTTGAACAGGTCGCGTACCTTGGAGGCACCCATGCCCACGAACATCTCCACGAACTCGGAGCCGGAAATGGAGAAGAAGGGCACGTTGGACTCACCGGCCACAGCCTTGGCCAGCATGGTCTTGCCGGTGCCCGGAGGGCCCACCAGCAGGATGCCCTTGGGCATCTTGGCACCAATGCTCTCATACTTGCTGGGGTCGTGCAGATAGTTGACAACTTCCTGTAAGTTTTCCTTGGCCTCGTCTTCACCGGCCACATCCGCAAAGCGGATGCCTGCTGTGGACTGCACATAGACCTTGGCGTTGGATTTGCCCATGCCGCCAAACATCATGGAACCCGGGCCGCCGCCGGCCTTTTCCATCAGCTTTTTGTTCATCTGGTTGCCGATGGCCGAGAACAGGATGATGGGCAGGACGAACCAGATCAAAAAGCTCAGCACCGGCGAGGACTGTTCCACGATCTCGCTGGAGAAGGTGGCTCCCGCATCGTACAGCCGCTCGGTCAGGCCGGTGTCGTTCATCAGGCCGGTCTTGTAGACCTGCGTCTCGTCCTTATCGGTAAAGATGATCTGGTTGGATTCAATGTCTACCCGGCCGATGTTCTTCTCCTCGGTCATGGTCATAAAGGTGCCGTAGTCCACCTCTTTGATCTGGCGCTCCTCCATCCACGGCAGCAGCACAAAGTTGAGGAGCAGCAGCATCAGCAGCACGAGGGCGTAGTAGATCGCCAACGGCTTGCGCGGTGTCTTGACTTCTTTCATGGGATTTCCTCCTTAGTAGGCTTTATCTCTACCCCAAAGCATAGCACGACTGATTTTAAGAAACCAGCCTTTTGAGGGCTTGTTTCCAAAAACTTCCCAGATTCTTAACAAACCTAGCATCAGGGCCAGCGGGTAGTACCCACGCAAGTGAAACGGGCCATTCCATCGCCCGCCCTATTGCCTGCGGCAACAGGGTCCCACCCCAGCGGAACATTTGCTTAGGAAACTCCCCGCCGTCCATCCATTATGCTGTGTGCTCGATCTTCCGCAGGAACTCCCGGGTCCGCTCCTCGCGGGGGTGGGCAAAGAATTCGTGGGAAGGGGCCTGCTCCACCACCACGCCGTTCTCCATGAATACGGTCTTGGAGGAGACGTTGCGGGCAAAGCCCATCTCGTGGGTGACCACCAGCATAGTCATGCCCTCTTCGGCCAGCTTCCGCATGACCGAGAGCACCTCGCCGGTCAGCTCCGGGTCAAGGGCACTGGTGGGTTCGTCAAAGTAAATGATCTCCGGGTCGGTGGCAAGGGCGCGGGCAATGGCAACGCGCTGCTGCTGTCCGCCGGAAAGCTGGCGGGGATAGTAGTCGGCCCGGTCGGCCAGACCGACCTTTTCCAGCATCCGTCTGCCGATCTCATCCGCCTGCTCCTTTGGCATCCTGCGGGCAACGATCAGGCCCTCGGTCACATTCTGCAGGGCGGTCTTGTTCCGGAACAGGTTGTAGTTCTGGAACACAAAGGCGGTCTTTTTGCGCAGGCGGGCAATGTCGGCCCGGGAGATCCTGCCAAGATCGAAGGATTCGCCGTCGAACACCAGAGTGCCGCTGTCAGCGGTCTCCAGAAAGTTCAGGCAGCGCAGCAGGGTGGTCTTGCCGGAGCCGGAAGGGCCCAGAATGGCAACAACGTCTCCCTTTTCCACACTCAGGTCCACGCCGTTCAGGACGTGCAGCGCGCTGCATACCCGGCGGGCATTGCCGCGCGGGAAAGGCCCGATGTGGAAGCGGGGCTTGTCATCGTAGGTGTAAAATGTTTTGTGGATGTCTTTGATCTCTAACATGGCCATACCGTCCACCCCTTTCTCACTGGAAACCGTGTGCGTTCAGCTGCCGCTCCACCAGCGCCTGCAGCTTGGTGATGATGGTGCAGAACAGCAGGTAGACCACAGCCACCTCGCAGTAGATGGGCAGGAAAATGTAGGTGCGGGCTGCCACACGCTGGCCTGCCATGAACAACTCTGCCACCGTGATGTTGGAGGCCAGAGAGGTGTCCTTGATCATGCTGATGAGGGAGTTGGACAGGGAGGGTACAGCGGTGCGCAGGGCCTGCGGCAGAACGATGCGGCGCATGATCTGCCACCAGGTCATGCCCACGCAGGAACCGGCCTCCAGCTGGCCCTGGGGCACGCTTTCCAGCGCGCCGCGCATGGTCTCGGCGCAGTAGGCACCCTCGTTGAAGGCAAAGGCGATGACGGCTGCCGGAAAAGCATCCAGCATGATGCCCAGGCTGGGCAGGCCGTAGAAGATGATGAACAGCTGCACCAGCAGCGGCGTGCCCCGGATGACCCAGATGTAGAACCGGGCGATCTGGCGCAGCACCGGAACATTGGCGTACTGCACCAGCGCAACAGCCACTGCAATGACCATGGCAAGGCTGAAGGAGATCAGGGTCAGGGGAATGGTCATGGTCAGGCCTGCCGTCAGGATGCGGGGCAGGGCCTCCCACAGCACGCTGACCGTGCGGTTGGTAAGAAGTGCTTCAAACATGTTTTCTTCCTTATTGACAAAAAAACGGTGGAATATCTTTGGGATACACCTTAAACGATGGTTCAGGTCAAGAGCATATCCTACAATTCCTACCAAAATACTATAGCATGAAATGGAGACAAGTGCAATCCATTGGCGAAAATCCTTCACTCTGGCCAAAAACAAAAGAAAACACCGATTAACTTTGTGCAGACTGGCAAGGAGTTGACGCGGTACGATGTTTCGTGTAAAATGGAATCAGACAGGCCCCGTGCAGGAAGCGCGGGGAACAGGCCGGGCACACAAGCAGCCCGGCGCATACGGAGGACAAAACACAATGAAGCATAAAATTGGTATTCTGGGTGCAGGCACCTGGGGCATGGCTCTGGCGCGGATGCTGACGGTGAGCGGCAATGACGTGACCGTGTGGTCGGCGCTGGAACAGGAGATCGACAACCTTTCACCACCCGGGTCCACCCCAATCTGCCCGGCATGACCATTCCGGCAGAGATGAAGTTCACCAAGAGCGTGGAAGAGGTGTGCACGGACAAGGAGATCCTGCTGTTCGCGGTGCCGTCGGTGTTCGTGCGCTCCACCGCCGCTAAGGCCCGGCCCTTTGTGCCGGACGGTCAGATCATTGTGGACGTTGCCAAGGGCATTGAAAAGGATACCCTGTTCACCATGACGGAGATCCTGGCCGATGAGCTGGGCAAAGAGGGCGGCCCCAAGGGGGTGCGTCTGGTGGCCCTGAGCGGCCCCACCCACGCCGAGGAGGTGGCAATCGACCTGCCCACCACCATCGTTTCGGCCAGCAAGGATATGGAAGCGGCCAGATTCGTGCAGACGGTGTTCACCAACAACGTCATGCGTGTGTACACCAATGAGGACATCAAGGGCGTGGAGCTCAGCGGTGCCATGAAAAACGTCATTGCGTTGGGCGTGGGCATCTCCACCGGCCTGGGCTATGGCGACAACGCCCGCGCCGCCCTCATCACCCGCGGCATTGCCGAGCTTGCCCGGCTGGGCGTGGCCATGGGCTGCAATGTCCACACCTTTGCCGGTCTGGCCGGTATTGGTGACCTGATCGTGACCGCCACCAGTATGCACAGCCGCAACAACCGGGCCGGCATCCTCATCGGCAAGGGCGAGACCCCGGAGCAGGCCGTGAAGGAGGTCGGTATGGTGGTCGAGGGCATGAACGCCCTGCCCGCCGCGCTGGAGCTTGCCGCCAAGTATCAGGTGGAGATGCCCATCGTTCAGACCGTGAACGCTGTTGTGAACAAGGGCATGAGCGCCGCCGAGGCGGTGCGCTCCCTGATGGACCGGGACCCCAAGAACGAGCTGCCCCAGAGCTACGAA
>ENA-OQET01000755-OQET01000755.1-human-gut-metagenome-genome-assembly--contig:-NODE-755-length-15968-cov-2.706142_pt1 | contig 15968 bp, 19 predicted proteins | sample MGYA00242800_ERZ504645 | MGnify/ENA primary metagenome ERZ504645 (study PRJEB26092, sample SAMD00036308) | human gut metagenome | host: Homo sapiens | study: EMG produced TPA metagenomics assembly of... | reverse complement strand
AATCTCTTTTATAAACTTGGTAGCTCTCATAGTTAGGCATTGTCGGCCTCCTGTTCGCTTTCCTCGGCCTGTGCGGGCGGGTCGTCCGCCGGGTCAACCTGTGCGGGCGGTTCTGCCGCGGCCTCGATCTGCTGTTTCTGCAATGCGATATTGTAGCGCAGAATCGCATTTTCGAGAACGAGCACCTTGACCGTCGTAGGCATTTCGTAGGCGTTCAGCGTCTCGACGACGCGGTTTTGCATTTCCGAAATAATTTCGTCGCTTGTCATGTGGTTACTCCCTTTTTTTACCATGGCGTGCCCTTGCCCGTGAGCACCCAGTAGCTCACGCCGTCAACGACTTTCCAAAATTGCCAATCTGTATAGAGCGCATTTTGTCTGCTGCGCGGTTTTATTCTCGTTTGTTCTCCCGTCGCCGTGAGATCGCCCCACCACTTCAAATCTCGAGCGCTAACAGCGCGAGAGACATTGACGCCGTTTTCTCCCTTGACGTTGATGCCTCCCGCAAACTCGCAGTTTGTTGCCAGCGCCCGACGTCAATAAAACGTCGGCGTTTCCGTAGGCGTTGTATATCCAGATTCTCGAATCGGCGTCGCTTCCCTGTATAACTACGCCGTTGCCGACTGTTCCGTCTGCTCGGCGGCTGTAAACGGTGAGCGACCCGCTCGGGTAGGCTTTTGCCGTGTAGCTTAGCGAGATTGTATTATAGCGGTTCCCGTCAGCGTTGAGTGCGCTTAGATTTATCATCCCGTCTCTGATTGTGGCGTTGCCGCTTGAACCGTTCGAGTAGAACGCGCCCGTAATGCTGACCGTGCCGTCGGCGTTAAGGTTGAAATTTGTGCTCTCTACGACGAGGGTGTTTCCCGTAAATTTGATAGTGCCCGCCGAGATCGTACACGACGACGAATCGAGGGCGAATTTCGAGCGGATTTCGCCGTTCTTCACGACCGAGGCGGAAATTTCATCAAGGCCGACTTTGAGCTCGGTTCCCGTCGCATACTTGCTCAAGTCGAGGGCGAAACTGCTGATTGTGGTTCCGTCCTTTGTGAGCGAGATCGTGCTCGTTTTTTCCCGTGGCCTCGCTCATGATCGGCAGTTCTGCGCTCAAGCTGCCCGCGCCCGCGTACAGGTACGCGAACAGGTAAACTCGCGTCGGCTTTTCGTCCTTGAATGTGTAATTCAACGTCGCCGTCGTCCAATCGCCCGCCGGGGTTGTCTGTGACGTTGTTGCGAGTGTCACGAGGCGGCGAGATTCGTTCCCGCTTTCGTAGTTTGCCCACAATACGATAACGGCATTGCCCGAAATTTCCGCGTTTACCCTGTAGCGCATTGAAAGCGTCACTCGCTTTCCCTGCGTCGCGGCGAGCATGGCCGTCGGTACGTCGATAACGACCGCGCGGCGCTTTCCCGTTTCCGTGCTGTCCGGGGCGACGACTGTAGCGGTATCGCCCGCAATCGTTACCGAGCCCGACGTCGCTGTATAACTGCCTCTCTCGGCTTTCCATGCCGCCGTTGAGAAAAAGTCGGTCGCCGAGACGTCCTCGGCGATTCCGAGCTCGATTTTCTCGATAGATGCGTCAACGATGAGCTGCGCGGTCTTTTTGGTCGTGTAGTCGGTTTTGGTTTCCCAGTCGTTCGCGGAATACGAGGCGCCCTCGCCTCTGGCCGTGACGCAAGCAAGCAAATCTGTACCGTTCGCCCATAGGTCGCCGATGTCATAGGGCGGCGTCGGCCGAACGAGGAACGTTCGCCGCTTGCTGTTGGCGGTTTCCTGCGCTCTCTTGGCGTTTTGCAGGGCCGCGGTTATGTCTGTATCTTTGATCTGTAACCACGTCCACGCGCCGCCCGAGTACGTCCAGCGATAGGCGTAGCCCTTGCCGCTATAATACAGGTCGCCCGCGTGGTTCTCCTTGAGCTCGTCCGTCGTCCAATCGGACGCCGGGGGCGTCGTCGGTGACGGCTCGGCGTCATAGAACCACGTCTCAATCTGGCCGTCGATCTGGCCTTGCATATCAGCGAGGTCTTTTGTCACGGCCTCTTTATATGCGTTCAGTTCATCGGCGGCGGCCTTTTTCGCGGCAGTTTCTGCCTCGCTGGCCTTGCCCGCGGCGATTTCCTCGGTCGTCTTTCCCTGTATCTTGAGGCTCTTGCAGTCGAGATTGACCTCGCCCGTGTCGAGATTGATCGAGTTTTTACCGACGGCGTCTTGCAGTATTCCCGCCTTGATAATATTCGCTGTGAGCTCCCACGTCGCAATAAATTGAGAGAACCACTTTCCGTTGATGGCGAGGGCGCCCGAGTATGGGCCGCCGACGCCGTTCGTCGAGAACGCTATTCCGTCTTTGTTGAGGCGCATGACGTTTTTCGCGGTCGTGACGTCGGGCGTGTCCATGTAAAGGGTCTCTTGCGGATTTTTTGCGGGTCGCTGGACGACATAGCCGCCGTTCGAGCCTGTGATACTCTCGACGATTTCTTTCGAGGCGGCGTCAATGAGGTCGGCGGCGGTCTTTTTGCTGTCCGTCGTGGCCTTTTTGACGATCTCGTCGGGGTCTACTCGAGAATTGTTCACAGTTTGAGAGAGGCGGCTTTTCGCCTTGCCGATTTCTGCCTCTTCATACCGCTCTTTTAGTGTGTTATAAACGACCTTGATGATTTTCGCCTTGACCGAAATACCATAGCGCGGAAACTCGACCGATACCGTATCGCACAGCGAGGCCGAGGCGAGGCCCGCTATTATGGTGCCCTGCTTGCGTTTCACAAGCTGCGCATATTTGAGCGTGATACTGACAACGGGCTCGGCAATGCCGGACGTCTTGAGGTATGCTTTCGCGTATGCCCGCAAGGTGTCAACGCTCGGGGCGTCCGTGAAATCCTGTGAAAAGTCGATCGTCTTGCAATGAACGTGACCGTATTCGCGGGCGCCGTCCAGTACGACAATTTTCTCGGGCAGTGTGACGAGCGTATCGTTGTCCGAGCTTTTCCAGAACGGAAAAATTGCCGTCGTGACTTTCGTGAGGTTTTTTTCTTGCGAAATGTCCGTCAAATTCTTTCCGTAGGAAATGACAAAGCCGCGGTCGGCGCCGCGGTTTTTCAAGAGCTCGATTTTCCACTTGTTATAGTGGTACTCGCCGCCGAATTGATCGAGAACACTGCCTTCAACGCCTCCGAGAACTTTTTTCAATGGTGTCGGGGCGGCAAGGCCGAACGACGTCTCGGTCGATAGCGTCGTCGAGAACGTGAACGGGTTCTCGAGCGCTGCGGCGGCCGAAATTTTGGCGAACGCGCCCGCCGGGGTTGTCTGTGACGTTGCAATCGGTTCAATCGGCACGTCGTTCGCAAAATACGAGACGTGCTCGCCGTACCATGTTGTAACGCCCGACATAGTCAGCCCGCTTTTATAGAGGCGGAACGGTTGCGGCTCGTCGTCCGGGTTTGGTTTGGCGAGTAAAATGCAATCCTCGGCAATGAGATCGTAGTGCCGGCCGTTTGCCGGGTACTGCATTTCGAGCGTGTACGCGCCGTTTCGTTCCTCTGTCACGAGGCATTTTGTGCAGTCAGTCAGCACCGCGAGCCCGTTGTCGAGAAATTCTTTCTCGCCGGGTTTGTACAAAATAGGGTGCATTACAACGACCTCCATCGAGGCGTTATCTCAACGCCAGTAATTCCCGCGCCGTCATACTGTACGACCGTCTCCCCGGGGGAGAGGCGAGGCCAGTCAACGACGCGAGTAATATCGCTGTTTCGGCTCTTTGTGTCGTCAAATGCGTTCTCGTCCTCGGTGTCGATGTAGACGAGGCCGCCGATTTCCTTGATGTGCAACGCATGAGAACCGAGATAAATGTCGGCGGCGCCCTTGCCCGTGATCTTGAGCAGCGGGGCCGCCTCGTATGTTTCGGGGTTGTAGAGCTTTAGGCCGCTTTTCGCCGTGATCGCCGTATCTCCGCCGTCGGCATACTTAAACGGCATAGCCGAGAACGTGACGGTTGCAACGGCCTCGTGTAACCCGTCGCGGGTCACGGCGAGCCCGCCGGGGAGATATGCGCGGCGATAATAGCCGGGGTTATAGCTGTCGCGTAGCGGTGAATAATCAACGTCGGGCAATAACCAGCGGCGCACACGCTCGACGGCGTCCGTGAGCGTGTCGCGCCCGGTCTTGCGTATGATGATGTTATAGACCGCGTCGCTGTTGCTGTACTCGTAGCCGAGCAGGGCGTCGCCGCGGCCCGGTATCGTCACGGTTTCCGGGGTCACTTTCGTCGTCCACGGTTCCGCGTCCGATACCAGAACGCCGAGGTCGAGCGAGCAAACGCCTCTGTAATGGAAATAATTAAACACGTTCCTCGCGCTCCCTCCGTTCCTCGAGCTTTTCGTCGATGATCTCGACGAGCTCGTCGATGTCCTTTTCGGTCTGGTTGATAAACTGGCCGATTTCGACCTTGACGACGCGCGTGTTGCCGCCGTTCTGGCCTTTGTCGGCCTCTTTCGCCTGTTCGGCGGTGAGGACGCGCTCGCCCTTGTGCAAGATAGCGCGGTAGCCGTCGAACGGCACATACTCGAGGCCCGTCGCGTGGCTGCCGTTTGCTCTCATCTTGGATTGAGACGAGTTCCAAAAGCTCAACTTGTCGCTTAACCAGTTGACTTTTTCAACGACCCAGTTGTAAATGCTATTCCAAACGCCCGCTATGCCATCGAAAAGCCCTTGAAAGATCGAGCGGCCCGCGTTGAAAAAGTCGTTTTCTGTTGCAAAAATATTATTGATTATAGATTGCAGAATATTTCCGACAGTTGTGACAATACCGTTCAGAATTGTCACGACGAGGTTTAAAACGCCGCTTAGAACGTCGCCTATGTCACCTCGTAGCAGCGCCGCAAAAATGTTGAAAATTTGCGTAATTGCTTGCAACGTCGTCGAAATTATTGTTTTAACCGCCTCGAGCAACGGGCCTATGATTGACATAATCGTTTGCCCGTGATTTCTCCAAATCGCCGAGGCGAGCGCAACAAATGCCGAGATGAAATTAACAATAGATTCGAGCGCCGCTGTCACGATTTGCACAATGCCGCCGAGGTTTTCGTCTGCCCATGAGCCGAACCATTCTCCGAGAGCGCCCGCGGCAGTCATAAGCGCCGAGAAAATCGTTTGCACAAACTGCCACAAGTTTTGAATCGCGGTCAAAATCGCGTTTACGGTTTCTTGATGATCTGCGACCCACGCGCTCGCGGCGTCTTTGAGCATGGTAATGTATTCGACGCAAGTATTCGTTACCGTCGTCAAATAGTCGAAAACGACCTCGATCGTCGATTGAATTGCGGGCATGTTTTCGAGCACCCACTCGGCGAGCGTTTGAACCACGGGCAAGAACTTCTCCCCGAGTTCTATGACGGCCGTGCTTGCCGCCTGTTTCAGCTTTCCGAGCGTTCCTTTTAGGTTTGCCGTTTGCGTGTCGAAAGCGCTCTCGGCGGCCCCCGTTGCCGAATACATTTCCTTTGTTTTGTTGGTGAAGTCCTCCGACTGTGCCCCCGCGAGGGCCAGAACGGCGGTTTTCGCCTCTACACTTGAGAACATACCAGCGAACGCAAGTTCGTCGCCGTTTACAGATTCTTTCAGCGCATCTAGAGTGCCTTGAAGTCCGAGCGATTCAATGGCAACCTGTCCGTTCTCATAGCCCAATTTTTTAAGGGCCGACGTCATGGCGGTCGTCGGCTGCATAAAGCCTTGTATTGTTGCTTTAAGCTGCGTCGATACTTCCGCCGTGCCGCCCGTTACGCCCGTTAAGGTAGCCATCGCGCCGAATAATTCTTCCTCCGAAACTTTCATCGTCGCGCATAGCGGTATAACTTTTCCCATGCTCGAGGCCAGTTCCGGGAAAGACGTTTGACCGAGGCGCACCGTCGTAAATGCGAGGTCGGCGGCTTTCTGGTTGGCCTCGGCAGAAATATCGCCGTACCCCTTTGTTACCGCCGATAGCAGATTGACAGCGTCGCTCGTTTCAGCGTTGCCCGCTTTCGCACTTTTTGCGGCGATCTCCATGATTTTCGCGGCGTTCGTCAACGTCACCGAACGCGGAAACAACTTGATACAGGCCGTCGGTCAAGTTGCTTGTCTCGAGGCCAGTTGTTCGGGAGACTTCCTTGACGAAATCGCCGTATTTCGATACTTTCGCGGCGATTTCGTCTTGCGTTCCCGTGAGCAACGTCTGCACGTTGCTCATTTGAGATTGAAAGTCGGCGACGACCTTTGTCGCGGCCCCTGCCGCCGTCAGCGCGGCGGCGCCCACAGCCCCGGCAAATTTTGCAACCGTCACGACGCCGTTTCCGATTGTGCCGAGAAACGTTTCGCCTTTGAGTCCGTTTTCGACAGGCGTTTTTTCTGCGTCGGCAGTATTTAGCATTATCGTTCCGCAAAAGTTTGAATACCTCAAGTCCTGCTGCCATGCTACACCTCCAATCTCATGTTTAGGATTTTCTCGACGTCTGCCTCAATCATAGGCTCGGGCCGTTCTGCGTTCTGCGCCTGTGCAGACGAAAGCGCGTCTTTAAACTCTTGCAATGTCATTCTGTCTTGATAATGCAGAACCCAGCGCATTTCTATTTGTTCCTCTGCCGTTCGCTCGATCGCGTAGATTATAAAATCGACCGCCTCGCCGAAATCCCATCCTTGCATAAAATCGCGGTTAGGATAGCGGCGGGCGATCAAGTCGATCACATATTTTGCGCGAGTTTGCGAACAGAGGTAAAAAAAGAGCTCAAATCGTTCTCTTTTGTGAGGCGCGTGACGTTTTCGACAAAGTCGGGGAGTTGCATATTCTGGACGTCCGCCGGGGTCATTTCAAAAGGCCCCGCGAGAAACTCGTAAACGCGGCCCTCTACGCGGGCCTCGGTTGCGATTTCGATGATCTTGAAAACTCCGCTCACGCCGACGCGGACAATAAAATCGTCGTTGCGTTCCTTTGCCGTTTTGTCGCCTCCGTCGTCTTTCGTTTCGTTTTCCGCGTTCTTTACGAGGTCTTTGATAGTCGTTTCAATGCCCTGCTTTTTTTCAATCGCCGAAACGACGCGCAAGGCGGCGAAAACGTCCGATGCAATGAGTTTACGCATGGTTTACGCCTCCTTTGGCCAGTAGATTTTATAGGGCGGCGTTTCGAGATCGCTCGGGTCATAGTGGCCCGCGAAAATGACCTGAACGCTCGCCTCGTCGTTGTCCTTGGGCTGAATCGAGATGTCGTTCGTGTTGAAAGCGTTGAAAATCTGAATGATGATCGGTTTTTCGCTGCCGACGAGGCGCCCGATATAAGTGACGTTTTCGGTGTAATCATCGAGCTCGATAGCCGATTTCGGAACGATAACGTCGTAGCCCGTGACGCTTTCCTCGGTCGTCTTTTTGGCTGCCGTCATCGCCGCGGCAATCGTGTCGGCGGTCAATTCCTTTACTGTCGCCTGCATGGTGGTCGTCCAGTAGTCGAGGATATAGAGCCCCTTCGTGTTCTCCGGGGCCCCGTCAACCTGTGAATAATGGCCGACCTTGGCGGCCTTAAACTCGCCGCCGCCCGTGGTGGCGCCGAGAAGTTTGCCCGCTGTCTTTGCGCTCTCGTATGTGTCCGTTCCCGGTGTAAAGTTTTTTGCAAAAACGCCCGCGCCGAGCACAAAATGCTCGACGGTCTTTTCGGTCAGTGCCGACATACGCTTAGTGTTAAAAATGCTCATAGGTTAAACCCCTTTCACAAGTGCTTGAAAATCCAGCGTCACGAGCCGCCGGGTGATTGTTTTGTCTGTGTCCTCAACGGGGGAAGATTGCCCGCCGTAGAGGTGTAAATAAATGTGTTCATCATTGTAGACCGCACCGTCGAGATCGAACAGAACATTTTGAACGATTTTCTCAACCTCGGCCGCGCCTGTATTGCCCGCAATGCGAACCGTCAACGTGCCTTTTTTGAGATTATCCTCGGCCCATGTTGTAAAAAAGAACACAATTCGAGGGTAACTCGCCGCTGTCGCCGTATTGCTGTACGTTGCGACGCCTGACGAGTTTTTCAGCAATCCGCCGACGGTTTTGTTGAAAATCGTGTTGAAATTCTCGTTCAACTCTGTTTTATTCTTCGATATTCGTTTCATTGTCCCTGTATTCCCCCTCGTCGATGAGCCCGAGGGCTCTGTTCTCGTCCTCAACCGCCGAAAGATATTGCGCCTCGATTTTTCTGATCGTTTCTATGTTTTCGCGCACGGTCGTCGTTAAAATCGCTCTCCGCGGTTGTCTCGCTTTGAAAGGAATAAACCCGCCGAACCTCGTTTTTCTCGCGCCGTGAAACTCGTCGCCGAGTTCCTGCCAAACGCCGTACCATGTACTCGATTTTGAGCCGACTTGTAAATCGGTTTCAATCTTCTACCCAGTACCCAAAGCCCTTATATGCCCTCCGACGTTCCCGCCGGGGTTCTCCCGAGGGCCCCGCCGTAGCGCTTGCGGGTTTTCCTTCTTGCGGTGTTGCAGACGAATTTTGCCGACGTCTCGCAAGGCCGCGCGGCTTAATTCCTTTGATCGTCCACGCGGTACGGTCTACGTTTGACAGGTAGGTGATACCGTTTCTTGTGAACTTAACCGAACTCGGTAAAGGCATTCTCGTCGGCCCCTTTCTGCTGACAGGTCAATTCGATTTTGTCGCCGACCGGGTATGTACGAATCACGGTATAAACCTCGCCGTCGATGATTGCGCGGGTTTCGCCGTCGTATTCGTCGGCCCAAATCGTCACGACCAACGACGGGCGGTACACGGTATTACTCGCCGCGTAGAACTCGGCCCGGGTGACGCCCTTGCTCTCGCCGATCACGGTATAGCCGCCCTCTTGAGACGTGGCCGCCTCGAAATCCTCGGTTGTGCCGTCGGTGACTTCCTTGACGAGCGTGACCTCGACGAATTTAGCCATTGTTGCCGCCCCCGTTGTAGTCCGATTGAGGGCCAGACGATCGCGCAGCGCCTCAAAACACGCCGCGTACCTTTCCGGGGTTTCAGTCTCCCCGAAATTTGCTTTCGCGTACAATACACAAGCCTGTTTAATATTCTCGTCGTCGTCCTCAATCTTGCAGACGCCCGCGGCGGCGAGATCAGCTTTCGCGGCGGCGACGAGGCGCTCGATTTCGCCGTCAAGGGAAGTGACCCGCGTTTTTTTGAGTGCGAGTTTTACGGCGTCGAATAGTTGGTTCTGTTCCATTGTTCACGCCTCCACATACAGAAAAAAGCCGAGGCCCCTTTCGGGGCCCCGGTTGGTTATTTTGCGATCTTGATTAGCCGGTCTTGAGGGACAGCATGGCGAAACTCTGATCGTCAATCAAGGCGCCCTCGCCGCGGGCGTAACCAGAATAAATATATTCGTGGTTCTTGATGTCCTTATCGGTTTCGACCATAACGTCTTGTACCATGTTGTAACGGACGCGAGAGGGGTCGCCGACGACGATACAGCCGTCGCCCGCCTCGTCCTCGAGGTGAATCACTGCGCCGATGATTGCGCCCTGTGCGCCCTCCTGCGCGGTCTGCTGGAAGATGGGGCGGCCCTGTGCGTCAACGAGGGCGACGAGCTGCTTGTACAGGGTGGCGTTGTTGACATAGGCGACCATTCGGCGGCAACGCTTGAGGCTGCCGAACAGGCTGCACAGCTCGGCGAACGTGAAAACGGTCGTGCTTGCGGCGGTCAGCTTGTTCGCGGCGTTGATTGCGCCCTTGATCGTGGTCATAAGATCGGCCGCCATAGCGTTGCCGACCTGATCGGCCATGTCCTGCACGATAAAAGCCTCGAGGGCGTCGATGGACATAGTCGCGGCGGCGTAGGACAAAGTACAGGTAGCCGAGAAGTCGTTGCCCGTCAGTTCAACGGCGACCTTGGTATCTTTGAAATCGTCGTTCGCGGCGCCCTCGTTGACCTTTTTGCCCTTGCCCTGCACGATCGCGGTACGCTTGACGACCTTGATAACGACGCCCGTGCGCAGAATCGTCACGTCGTTCAAAATGCTGTGCTGTTCCGCCATCAAATCCCAAATCTCGTTGAGGGTCTGTTTCGGCATTGCGGCGGCCTCGGTCGTGGTAGTGCCGACGAACGCGGCACGAACTTCGCGGTTGACGTTGTCGAACGCTGCCCGCTGCTCGGCGCTCATGTTGCGGCCCGAAATGTACGCAAAAAATGCGTCGCGGTATTCCGGGCTCGCGTTGGTGTAGGCGTGGCGGCTCTCGGGGGCGGCGCCGGGGCGACATTGCCCGCGCCCGCCGTGCCGTTGGCGATCGCGGCCAGCAATGCGCGGCGGCGCTCGGCGCTGTCGTCCTGCTGATTCAGCAGGCCGCGGCGTTCCTCAACGAGAGAGTTCGCCTCGGTCGTCAGTGCGTCCAGATCGGCGCCCTCGTTCATGCACTCGTTACGAATTGCGGCGAGGCGCTGTTCAATTTCCTGCAAACGGTTCATAGTTTTCATACCTCCAAAGTTTTCTGCAAAATATATGCTTTTTTGCGGCGTTTTTCGGCCTCCGCCGTCAGTTTTGCCGCCTCCGCGGCAAAAGCTGAACGCGCCTCTAATGTCGTGTCGTCGTATGCCGGAAAGTCAACGGCGGCCACGTCATAGACTGTTTTAATGCGGTTTATTCTCCGCGTGTATCGGCCCGGTATATTCTCGTAGGTGTCCGCGGAACGGTCGGCGACAAAACAAAAGCTCATTTTGTCGATATATCCGCCCTTGATTTCCTCGTACATGGCGCGGGCCTCTTGTGTTCCGCCGAGGCGGGCCGTTACCTTGAGGCCCGTGTCGTCGATCGTGAGCACGAGAGAGCCGTTCCGCGTCCGCGCGACGGGCTTTCCCGTGTGGTTATAGTTCATTACCACATCGGACAAATCCACGCCCGCGAAAGCGGTGCGGGAAATGATCTCGCAATATTCGACACCGTTCTCGGTATACAGCACTGTCGGGCGCTCAAATACCGCCGCATATCCCTCGACGATGTTCTCGCCCTCTGCGCCGCCCTGCGCCGTGCGCATTTCAAACGGCAGATAGTAGCGATCTTTTGTAATCATGTTCCTTCACCCTCCTGTTGTGGTTCCGTGCCCGCCGGGGCGGGCGTAGGCGGCGCGGCTGCGCCCGTTGGCGTGATCTCGGTTTGTTCCGCATACTCTTTGCGGATGAAATACCGATCGCCGCGCGGGCCGATTCCCGGCATATTCCAGACGTCGAGCGCTTGATTCTGTGTCATCATGCCGCGATCGAAAAGCTGTGTCGTGACATTGAGCTTTGTGTTGTTGCTCGCATATTGCAGACGGTTCGCCGAGTAAAAAACCGAATTTCCGAACGCTTGCTCGCGCGGAGAGAATAACATATTTGTCAGCACGAGCGAGAGTTGAATCGCAAACGGCTCGAGCTCTCCCTCATAGTATGCGTTCCACTCGTCCTCATTGAACGAACTTTGCAAGATTGCCTTGTTCGTGTTGAAGTATGTATAGACGTTTTCTTCGATGGCCGCTTTCTGCGCCGCGTTGATAACAGTCGCACGGCTCTCTATCTGCTTGACGTCGGCATATTTCGTATCGACGAGCATAACGCCGCCGTTGTTGTCGGCGCTCAAGTTGGCTTTTATGAACCGTTGACGTTCTTTGTCAACGTCCTCCGGGCGCAACGGCTGCGCGATTTTGGCGAGAAAGCGAATCGTCGCGCTCTGCTTAATGCCCTCGATAATGCCTTGATTCTGCGCGTTCAAAAGCTGCATTGTCGGGTTGAGAGCGTGGTTCGTTTCTCCGAAAAAGTCGTTTTTGTACTGGTATTGATTCAGAATACCGACGTCCTCGAACTCGATCGCGGCCCAGTTACCTCCGCCCAGTTGGTAGCGCAGATATGGGCGGCCTTGATACTCAATCACTCTGGCCGATTGCGGCAAAACAGGATAAACGCCGACAACGCGCTCGTAGTCCTCCGAGTAAATCGGCACAATAAATGCGTTGTTATCGACCTTGAGCATAGTCGCAAGCCGATAAACGAATTTGTAACCGTCCATAAACGGGTTAGGGCGGTTTTGCAATACGGGCTCAAGGCTCTTGCACTTCGTTCCCGTGAGTTTCGGTGTCAGCTTGGCCGCCTGTTTGGCGAAAGCATGAATCGCCGCGCGGGTGAGATCGGCCTCGTAGATACTGCCCTCGAAACTCGTAAACGCGGGCGTATATCCTGTGAGCGTCTGGAAATACTGGCCGACTGCCTGTTGCTGTCGCTCTTTTTTGAAAATTTTCTCAAACAGGCCCAAAACACAGCCCTCCTAAATGACCGCTTGCAGGTCGTCGTAATGGTTTATCAACGCGATATAGGCACAAATCAACGCGATCGTGCCGTCTATGCGCTGCGTTAGGTCGATTCCCTTGATCGGTTTGATATTCCCGTTCGTGTCGGCGAGTACCTCGGTATTTGTGAGACACATTTGCAAAACGGGGTTGTTGTTGTGAACGATACGGCCCGCGGCAAGATCTGCTTTTAACTCTTTCATAGGGGCCGAGAGTGTGAGCGAGCCTTGCCGAACGGGTATCATGCACCGCTCGCCGAACTCTTGCTTGAACTCCCGCAAAAGCGTGTCATCGATATGCCACGGGTCATAGGCAATATAAATAATATAAAAATCATCGTCGTCGCGTAGCTCGCGGAACCAGTCAAGAAAGACGTGTTTATCAACTTTCGAGCCCGGGTATGACCGCAAGAGCCCTTGACGCTCCCACAGCAAATAGGGCGCCTCGTCGCGTTCGCGTCGGTTGCCGTCCGTCGTCTGCGCCGCGAGAACGTCCTCGGGTAGCCAGAACATGGCGCGGGCGTATATGTGAGGGTCGCCCGGTATCATTCCCAGCGCGACGGCGGCGTTTAGGTCTACGCTGTCAGCAGCGTCGAACCCGCCGACGCCGTACCGTAAGTGCAGCTTTTCGAGATCGGCCTCGAAATCGTTGTGAATGTGTTGCCATTGTAACCACGCGCTCGAGCGGTTCTCTGGAAAATTGAAGTCTTTGACGAGCACGGTCGGCAGAAATGCGGGGTCGTCCTTTGCTTTCTGGACGCACTCTCGCAAAAACGAAACTTTCTTGATCGTGCCGAGTCCCGGGTTTGCCTTAATCCATGCGTCGGGGTCTGTCCATTCCTCGCGGTCGTCGAGTTCATAGATAAAGCTCAAGAAATGGACGTTCTCGGCCTTGCCGTCGAGGATATTGCAAGCGTACTTGTATTGATCGTCAAAAATGCCTCCGCGAACGAATCCGTTTGTCGAAATGCAGAACAAAAGCGGCTGCGGGCGAGTGCCCGCGCCCATGCTCTGCTTCATCAAGTCGTAAATGTCGCGGTTCTTGATGGCGGCGAGCTCGTCAATAACGACCATTTGCGCGTTGAGGCCGTCGAGGCCGTTTGTGTCGGCGGCGAGCGGTTTGATGAACCCGAGGTTCACCGCACAAAATAGATCGTTTTGCCGCTTGCGCACGAGCTTGCGAATCGCGGTCGAATTTCGCTGCATATTCCAGCACTCGACAAAGCCCTTTTTTGCTTGCTCGAGGCGGGTCGCTATGTTGTAGATTTCCGGGGCGCCCGCGCCGTCGTTTAGCAGCATATCGAGCTCGATCGCCGCCGTTTCGGTTGTCTTGCCGTTTTTACGGCCCTCGATTATGAGAATCTCGTTGTACTGCCTGTACCCTGTGTTCTTATCGACAAAGCCGAAAATCGCCTCGAGGCGGGCTTTCTGGAAAAGCTCAAGCGTCAACGGCTCGCCGCGGCGTCCCTGCGATTGCTTGCAGAATTTCTCTATAAACTCGATATGATGATCGGCGACCGCCGGGTCGAAAATATAGGGCTCATATTTCTCGGGGTGCTCAATCTTATCGAGCAAGTGCCGCATTTGCTGTTTTATGCGGCGGCCCGCTGTTATCTTCCCCGATAGGATAGCGCGGGCGTATTGCTCGAGGTATGATGGGCCGTTCATTTTCTCTTTGCGATATGGTTCAGAATCGCCGCGGCCTCCGGGTCAAGGCCCGAATCCTCCGGGGCCATATCGACGAGCGCCTTGATCGCGGCGGTGTAGTTTTTAACCATCGTGTTATAAATCTCGACCTCGGGGGCCTTTTTCGTGCCCCGCTGGTTCTCGCCGTTCTGGTACTCGTCCGTATAGCCTTTCTCGTTGATCGCGGCCTCGAGCTCTTTGAGAGAGGCGGCCATAAAAGCCGCCCTTTCTATGAGTCCTGTCGCAATTTTTAGGCGGTCTTTTGGCAAATTTGCAAAGATTTTTTTATACTTTGCTGTCTCTTGCTTAATATATTTATTTTTAATAAACTCTGCCAAAATACTACACCCCCTTTATGTGCGCCACTCGGTAAAAGAGAGGTTGACCCGCGGTCATCTGGCCGCCCACCCCGTAAAAATTTTATGGGGGGAGTAGCCGCCCCGCGCTGTCGAACCGCGCCCGCCGTGGTTTGTGCTTCGGGCCCGTGCCCGAGTGCTCGCCGAGCTCGTCGGCGTTGTGGCACTCTAGGCAAACGTACTCAAGATTAGCCGGGTTCAGCGTGACGCTCTGATCGTCTATGTTCCACGGCTCGAGCTTGATTTTGTGGTGCAGAATATAACCCGGCTTCACGACGCCGCGAGCGAGGCAACGCTCGCACAGTCCGCCGAGGTCGTCGATGTAATGCTTGCGGCATTTCTTCCACGCCGCCGAGGCGTAAAAAGATTTTGCAAATTCCCGCGCCATAGCTGCCCCCGTGCAAAGCAATAGAGGGCCGCCGCTATGGCTGCCCTCTATTCGTATCGTACACATAATAGCACACAAAAGCGGCGCGTAGTCCGCAATTCACTCGAGGCCGCACCCCGTTGCCACGTCGGCAAGGAACGCCGCGCGGCGCGTGTAGAAGTCCGAGCGGCCTATTCCGCCCACGTTCAAACGCTCGTAGGTGTAGCGCTTGCCATCTGCGCAGTTGAGTGAAATCGCCCGTTGCAAGTCCTGCCTCATTTTCTCGGGAAGATCGCCCCCGATGGCCTCATACGCCTCTTGCACCCGGCGCATGGTCTTAACATACCCGAGGCGCTCGAGGGCGTCGATGGCCTCGACCTTTGACGCCGTAGGGTTGCCCGTCTTTCCCTTTGCCCCCGGCAAGTAGGCCCGAGCTTTCTCACCGCCGCGCATTGTATACTCGGCACACTGTACGCCCCCGGCGCCGAGAATTTCCTCGACCGCGTCTCGATACTGCCGCTCGCGGCGCGGTTGGCCGCGGACGATGTAGAGCGCCGCTTTGAGCACGTCTCTCGACTTCTTTTCTCGTTTCACTTTCCGCGCCCCCTCTCCATGCGGTCGGCGGTCGTTACATACAGCCACGCGACGCCGCGGTTCGTGCCGTAGAGCTCGACCGGGAAACGCCCGCCGTATTTGCGGGCGACGATCTTTTGAAATTCGCGTCAGCCGGGAACGCTTCTTTCATGCCGAGGCCATAGAGGCAAATCAAGCTCGCAATCCGCTCGCCGATTCCGTCTATGCTCTTGAGGTACGTTCTGGCCTCGGTATAATCTGCCGTATTCAGATAGTCGAGGCAGATTTCGCCCTCGATGACGAGGCGAGCGATATTCGAGACATAGCGGGCGCGGTATCCGAGGCCGACGCTCTTGAGCCGTTCCGTGGCGTTGCGCAAGACGTCGGGGCCGGGAAACGCTCGGTAAACGCCGAACGGGCCGCCGCACAAGTCGCCGAGGGCTGCACACATTCGCGTAACCGTGGCGCGGGTCTTTTCGACGCTCATTCCTTGGCCTATCACGAGGGTTATGATCGTCTCCCATAGGTTCGGCCGCAAGAGCCTCACGCCGTTCGCAATGCCGGCCGCTCGGTCGTCGGTGCGTCCTGCCACGGTATCGCCGCCGCATGGCGCTATAATCTGTTTGCAGATCGAGTATCGGACCAGTGCGCGGGATGTCCGGGCATATCTGGCGCAAGAAATCTTGACGCCCGAG
>ENA-OQET01000754-OQET01000754.1-human-gut-metagenome-genome-assembly--contig:-NODE-754-length-15972-cov-5.056422_pt1 | contig 15972 bp, 19 predicted proteins | sample MGYA00242800_ERZ504645 | MGnify/ENA primary metagenome ERZ504645 (study PRJEB26092, sample SAMD00036308) | human gut metagenome | host: Homo sapiens | study: EMG produced TPA metagenomics assembly of... | reverse complement strand
ATTTATTTTTATCATATACTCAAAATCTACAGTTGGCCAACACACAAATTAAATTTTTTCTTGTGCATAAATAGATATATTCCCATTCACCCCATAAGCAATCACACAGACAATAACAAACAGCACCATATCAGCTCCTCCAAACACTTCTAATCCAATCATGATCGGTGCGATCAGTGTATTTGTTGCGCTTCCAAAGACTGCTGCATATCCTAGTGCTGCACATAACATTGGTGGTAATCCAAGTAGACCTCCAAGGATCACTCCAAGAGATGTTCCAATCGAAAACAGTGGTGTAACTTCTCCACCCTGAAATCCGATTGCCAGTGTAAAAATCGTAAATAATAACTTTAGGAGCCAATCATAACTATAGATTGTCTGTCCTGCGAATCCTGCTGAGATTATATTTGTTCCAAGTCCACTATATCTTGATCCGTGAATAATAAACAATAATGCTGCTAATGGAATTGCCATAACTCCGATTCTTAAATACTGATTCATGATCGTTTCTCCCATGAATACTTTTAACTTACTTAATGAAAAAGAAAACAATCTTCCAGTCAGTCCAAATAAAATTCCAAGTATGATTACTGATATGATCGTTTTCGTACCAGTTAAATTTATGGTATTTTTAATTGCAACTGAAAATTTTTCTAACCCCAGGCTATGAGATGTAAATGCTGCTATATATGCAGACGCCAATGCTGGCAGTAGTGCTTCATAATCCATTTTCCCGATTACGATTACCTCGATTGCAAAGAATGTTGCACTTAATGGTGTCTGAAATAACCCTCCAAATCCTGCTGCCATACCGATCACTAACATTAATCTTCCATTCTCTGGGAATTTGAATTTTCTTCCGATTGCATGAGATAATGTCGCTCCAATCTGGACAGCAACCCCTTCTCTTCCTGCACTTCCTCCGAATAAATGCGTCAACCATGTCCCGATCATTACCAATGGAATTAATAATAATGGGATAGCATCTGTTTTTTGCTGTCCAGCTTCAAAGACAAGTTTCATTCCTTTTAAGCTTGCTTTACTGAATGCATAATACATTGCCGTAATCACTAATCCGGCAATTGGCAGGAATGGAAGTAAGTATTGATAATGTATGGTTCTAAAATCAGAGATTGCGATCAGTACTCTTCCAAACAGGGCATCAATTGCTCCTACGATGATCCCCACGATCACTGCCATAATAAAATATTTCAACAACTGCAAAATATAGCTTTTCTTGTCCATTTTTTATAAATTCCTTTCTTCTATAGAGTAAAATAAAAAGCTGATAACCCCTGTGTCCATTACACAGATGTCATCAGCTTATTTTGTTAAGATATCATATCTTTTTGATCGTGTCAATTTTCACCAGCCACTGCATTTGTAAGTGTACAACGCAGTGCCATTCTGTTTTGGCCACCATAGGTACAGGTAAATAGTGTCATATCCCATTTGCCTTTTTCCATTTGTTTTACATTGGTTCCTTTAATGATCTCTATATCAGAAACTTTGTATTCAAATCGATTCCCTTCTACATCAATAAACCAGATCTTGCTTCCGATGTCCAACGTCTTTAATCGACTGAAATGACTTCGGTAATTATGACCTGCAATGATGATATTTCTTTTGTATCTTCCTGGTGCAATTTTTAATCCGGCCAGGCTCCAGTGTGACATTACTGGAAGCTGCAGTGATAATTCCGGTACTTCCAAAACTCCAATATACTTGATTCCATCGATCGTCTTTGTCTGCATTTTCCTTTGCCTGATAATCTTCATAATAATTATGTATTGTTAATTCAAATGCTCCAAAAAGCAATATGATTCCTACGATGATCCAAATCTTACTCTTTCTCATCATTTTCTCTCTTTTGTTTTATCATGCCAATCCCAATGCATAAAAGTCCTCCCGCTGCCAGAAATGGTAATGTCCACCATAATTGTCCTGTTTGCGGAAGTTTCTCTTGTGCCTCCGTGATCGTCTTTTTAGTAAATTGTTTTTTAGACTTTTTCTCCGTTGTTGTAGTTTTTTTCGCAGTTGTTTCCTCATAAAAATCATCACCCCAGTAAATATTTTTAATAACTACAGATGAATCCTGTTTTGAAACTGACACAATATAACCTTTTGTTTTCTTTTTCCCCAATGGCTTCCCATTGATATTTTGAGCTTAAATCCTTCCATGTGTACTGCCAGTTATTATCCTCACTTAACTGTACTTCCTGATAAATTTCACCATTCTCACATACTGGATTCTTTTTTACCTAAGATAGAATTTTCCTCACCAGCATCAATCCAATTGATCTTTTCTGGATTCTCTGATGCATAAACATATTTCCCTTCTTTATCTTTTGCAAATAATATAACAGGGATATTTCCATATTTATATAAATAATTTAGTAACTCTTCTTTGGAGTACACTTTTTCAGAATCTCTCAATTTTCCTCCTTTGGCTCCCCAAATATAAAGCACCCCCGCTTGCTTCTTTGTAAAAACGTTAACACAGGCTGTGTTACCTATATGTGATTTTTTTGTTATTTTATGCCAAGATTGATAAATTTTTTTATTCTTTGTACTAATTTGTAGTACACCCCCCCCCTGGATTTTCAATCCCTTTAGTTTAGTTTATTCATTTTTATTTATTTCATTTACTTTACAATACAAACAAAAAATGAAGAAACCTTCAAAATTCATCTGATTGATGGTTTCCTTCTTTTTTCGTTAAATATTATACAATATTATTTTTATATTTTGTAATTAGATCTGTTTTAATAACTTCGATCACTTCTGCTGCTGTTGTACAAGCAATAGTAACTGGTCTCTGAAACTCTGTTTGATCAGGTTTCTTGATAATGTTGCTAATGCCTGTAAATGCAGGTTGTTGTCACCGTCTGTTGCTGCGATCATGAAGATTAAGTGTGCTTTCGTTCCGTCTTCTGCCTGAAAATCGAAGCCTTTTTTTGATATTCCAAATCCAACTCTGGCTGTCTTTACAGCAGCTGTTTTTGCATGTGGAATTGCCATATCAAATCCTAATCCTGTTGTTGACTGCTCTTCTCTTGCATAAATGGCTTTTTTGTATTCTTCTTTGTCATTTAAAACATTTCCGCTGTCTAAAAGTTCAACCATTTCATCGATGATCTCATCTTTTGTTGTTCCATTCAGCTCTAATTTTATTGTTGCTTCATCAAATAATTCTGCGATTTCCATATTGTCACCTTCTTATTCTTCTACATCTTTTGCTGTTAACACATATAAAATAGCTCCTACTACGGATCCTGCTAAGATACATAATACCCATGTGATTGCTGGATGAACCAGAGGAAGAATTAAGAATCCTCCATGAGGTGCTGGTACCTGTACCTTCATGATATATGTTGCGATTGCTGAAATTGAAGATCCTACCATTAAGATTGGTAATACTCTAACTGGATCTTTTGCTGCAAAAGGAATAGCTCCTTCTGTAATATGTGTGCATCCTAAAATATAGTTTACATATGCAGCTGCTCTGTCTGCTTTAGAGAATTTCTTCTTAGAAATTGTTGCTGCGATTGCGATAATTAATGGTGGTGTGATACATGCTGCTGATACACCTGCCATGAAATAATAGTTTCCACTTGCTAATAATGTTGTTCCTGTTACATATGCTGCTTTGTTTACTGGACCACCCATGTCAAATGCGGACATACATCCAACGGCTAATCCAAGAATTACTGGGTTTGAGTTCTGTAATCCTGCTAAGAAGTTCATCATTCCATTATTGATCGCTGCTACTGGTCCTGCTGTTACCTGCATAACGATACCAACGATTGCAACTGTGATAATTGGAATAAAGAAAATTGATTTTAAACCTTCAAACTGTCTTGGAAGTCCTTTTAAGGCTCCTACAACGAATTTACATAAATATCCTGCGAAGAAACCAGCGATAATTCCACCGATAAATCCAGATCCTGTTGTACTTGCAATTGTTCCACCTACAAAACCTGCGATCATTCCTGGTCTGTCACCAATTGACTGTGCAATAAATGCTGCAAAGATTGGTACCATTAATCCCATAGATGTTCCACCTACAGTTTTGATTGTTGCTGCAATTACGTTATACTGATCTGATGTTGGATCGAATGAATAAATTCCCCATAAGAATGAGATTGCTGTTAATACACCACCTGCTACTACGAATGGAAGCATATGTGATACACCATTCATCAGATGTTTGTAAATCTGATGTGCTACAGAAGTATTTCCTGTTTCTACTGTTTCTTCTTTTACTTCTGCTTTTGCTTCTGATCCACCGTAAACAGGTGCTTTTCCGTCTAACATTGCCTGTACTAATTCTTCTGCTTTGTTAATTCCTTCTGATACAGAAACTTCGATTACTTTCTTTCCGTTGAAACGTTTCATATCAACATTTTTATCACATGCAACGATGATTCCGTCACATTCTGCGATATCTTCTGCTGTTAATGCATTTTCAACACCTACAGCACCATTTGTTTCAACTTTCATTTCTGCGCCAAGTTTTTTAGCGGCTTCTTTTAATGCTTCTTCTGCCATATAAGTATGAGCAATACCTGTAGGGCAGCCAGTTACACCTAATAATTTCTTCATAGTTTATTCCTCCACCTTTCTTACCTCTATATTTTTTTTCATATTCTTCAACTTTGGCAAAATCTCCAAGTGCATTACTTTCTGCAACATTTGCACCGGTTGCTGCAGATCGTTTTAATGCCTGCTCTATGTTTTCCTGATCTTTGTACCAAAGGCTTAAGAAGCTTCCTAATGCAGCATCTCCTGCACATGCTGAACTCAGCAGTTTGACAGGCTGTGCTGTTGAGTTGTAAATATCTTTTCCGTTGTAGAAGTAGGCTCCTTTTGCCCCTAACGTTAAAAGAATATTTTTCGCTCCAAGTTCATGTAAATATTTCAAGACGTGTATGATATCCTGTTCATCTTTCATCTTGATTCCGAAGATTTCTTCAATCTCTTCATCATTTGGCTTGATCAATAATGGCTCATATTTTAATAAGTCTTTTAATTTTGAAGAACTTATGTCTAATACGACATCAATTCCTCTTTTCTTACATAAACTTAGTATGCTCTCATAATATGTTGTTTGAATTCCAGGTGGTAAACTTCCGCTGATCGCAATGCATTCACAATCATCTGCTTTTTCAAACATCTGAATCATTTCGTATTGCTGATCTTCATTCACTGTTGCACCACTATTCACGAATTTAAATTCACCATCGCCATCATTTAGAAAAATATTGATTCGAGTTGTATCTTCCACCCATATTGGCTGAACTTTCACTCCTCGATTTTCTAATTCTGTTACGACATAGTTTCCAGAGAAACCTCCAAAGAATCCTGTTACTACTGATTCTTCTCCGAAATGTTTGAGCGTTAACGTTACATTTACGCCTTTTCCATTCGGTGTATACACAGTGTCAAAGGTTCTGTTTACAAGTCCTCTCTTTAAACCTTTTGTTGTAATGTTCATGTCAATGGCTGGATTCATTGTTAATGTGTAGATCACTTATCTTTCCTCCGTCATTTGATGATGTCATTATACAAAAGAGTTTTGTGAAAATCTTTTCAATTCATGAAAATGGTACTGGGCCTTATTCCAGTTCTTCTATATTAAGTTGTTTTTCATTTTCCGCTAAAAAATCCTCATTTTCTGCTAAAAAGTCTTCATTTTTCGTTTCTACTAAGAAATCTATAATGATTCTGCACATAATATATAACGGCAGTCTTGATGTAACCTCAAAGTTTCGGATTGCTATATGGGAATGTTTATATCCGATCATTACATATTTGGAATATTGAATTAATTCGCTTGAACCGGAACAGCAAAGTGTAATGACAGTTGCTCCTCTGGCCTGTGCATTTCTTGCGGATTCAACCAGTTCTTTTGTTTCTCCATTTAATGAAAGAATTATAACACTTCTCCTTTTTTGATATTCTTTGACATGACTCTCATGATCTGTGGATCTCCATTTGTCACTGCGAAATAATCCAGAACCTGCAATTTCATGCAGAATTCCTGTGCAACTAATTCTGATAGTCCTCTTGCAAATATCAGGATTCGTTCATTCTTTCTTTTTGCATCACGCATCGTATGTAAAATATTCAATAGATTGGTCAGTGACATATGCTCGATCACTGATGTCGCCTCGATCAGAGATTTATTCATGATCTCATTCAGGTCATGGATCTCTTTGTTTTCGACTTTCTGCGTTAATTTATAGCGCAGTTCATTGAATCCATTGATTCCACATTTTCGGATGGCTCTTGATACTGTGGATGGTGATGAATAAGTTTCAAATGCAATGTCTACAATTGATAATTCTGATAACCGTTCTTCATTATCATTGATAAAATTAACGATTTCCAATTCTGTTTTTGATAGATTCTCCAGTATGTTTGGACTTAATTCTATGATCATTATTTTCCCCCATTTTTAATCACTCTTAACCATTATTACACTAGCAGATTTAGATTAACATACCGTATAAACTCGTGTAAAGAATATATTATACAAGTTTATATGGTATGTTTTTAAATCGGCTCTGTTTTTCATTTTCATAAGATGAAAAGATTTTCAAAAAGCTATCTTCTATAATGGGCTCATACGAAATATTTTAATCACATTTAGGAGGATTATTATGCCATTAGTTACAACAAAACAAATGTTATTAGATGCTCAGAAAGGTAATTATGCTGTTGGAGCATTTAATGTGGAAAATATGGAAATGGTTATGGCTGTTATGGAAGCTGCGGAAGAGTTAAAATCTCCTGTTATTATGCAGACAACTCCATCTACCGTAAAATATGCTGGTTTAGATTTCTTTCTTGCCAATGTAAAGGCTGCTGCTGAACGTGCAAGTGTACCTGTTGCAATGCATTTAGATCATGGAAGCAGTTTTGAACTTGCTATGCAGGCATACAGAACTGGTTATACATCTATTATGATCGATGGTTCTCATGGATCTTTTGAAGAAAATATCGCTGTATCTAAAGCTGTTGCAGATGCTTGTACTCCTTCTGGAATTCCAGTTGAAGCTGAGCTTGGTAAAGTTGGCGGTAAAGAAGATGATCTTGATGGTGGTGATGACAATCCATACACTGATCCAGATCAGGCTGTAGAATTCGTAAAACGCACAGGTATCACATCTCTTGCTGTTGCAATCGGTACTGCTCATGGTGTATACAAAGGAGAACCTAAACTTGATTTAGACCGTCTGTCTGAAATCCGTGAAGTTGTTGATATTCCTTTAGTTTTACACGGAACAAGCGGTGTGCCTGATGAAACAGTTACTGAATGTGTAAACCGTGGAATCTGTAAGGTAAATTATGCAACTGATTTAAGAATCGCATTTACAAAGGGTGTATCTGAAGTATTTAGTGAAAATCCTGATGTAATCGATCCTAAGAAATACAATGCCTGTGGAAAAGAACGTGTAAAAGAATATGTTATGTCCAAGATGAAGGTATGTAAGAGCGTTGGGAAAGCTTAAATTGAATGATCCCAATTTGGTTTTTGGCCATAAATAAATCCATATAAATTATCTTAACTTAATATTATTAGACGTAAAGAAGGCCGGGAGATTGATGATTTGTCAATCTTCCGCCCTTTTATAGTCTTGGTTATTCACATGGACAACGTGATTCCAAGACAAAAAAATAGCCGCCACGATCCTGAAACGATAAAGTGAGCGACTATTGCTAAAAATATCAGGCTATCCGTCTATCGGTAGCATCTTTTCTATATTATAGAATATCATTCTATCTTTTATTTGTCAATGTGATATTATATTATTAAATATAATTTAACACCACAAATTCATTTTATACATCTCATCCTTTCTGCTTCATCCTCTTAATAACCTTAAGCCTCGTAAATTCCTCTCTCTCCTTCTCTTCCAACTCATTTGAAATCTTATAAACCAGTCCCGTATAAGTCGGTAATCGTAATATTTTTCAATGCATTCGCTCTCTTCTGTGTCTTCTTAATACTCGTCGCCAGCCGATAAGCTGCATTTTCGACCATCGACAACTTAATCGTCAGATCTTTCACCTGCCGGAACGCTTCTCTCGCAACATCAATCGACTCAAACGTCCCATCCATCGCATAAGTCAGCTGGTTTTCATGTGCATCATATTTCACATGCGGAATCTCCGTTCCCATGATGCTTCTGGTCTGAATCTGAATCGAATCCTCGATTGGAACCGTATAGGCGAGTTCTTCGACCTTACTGATCCCATGCTGGATATTCGCCCTCTGAAGGCATGCATACGCTCTTGTAAATGTTGTATCAATCTCTTCCTGAATATCTTTCGCCTCATCGATTAGATCCATCAGCTCACGAATCAGGATATTTCTTTTTTATCCATCAGATCGTAACCCTGTTTTGCCAATGTAAGAGAGTTCTTGGCTGCGATCAGATTTCCTTTGGTCGGGAATTCTCGTGGGTCCATAATCTCACCACCTTTAGCTTTCCTGCTCTTTTGGCAGGTATTTATCGATGATCTTCGTGTCGATTCGATCCAATTCTTCTCTTGGCAGGATCTTTAATAATTCCCATCCAAGATCCAATGTTTCGATCATGGAACGGTTTTCTTCCGGCCCCTGACCGATATATCGTTCCTCAAATGCCTTTCCAAATTCCAGATATTTTTTATCAATTGGGGATAACTCATCTTCCCCGATAACAGATGCTAAGTTTCTTGCTTCTCCCACTTTCGCATAAGCGGAAAATAACTGGTTTGCAAGATCCTGATGATCTTCTCTTGTGTATCCTTCTCCGATTCCATCTTTCATCAGACGAGAAAGCGATGGCAAAACACTGATTGGTGGATAAATGGTCTGTCCGTTTAAATTACGATCCAGTACGATCTGCCCTTCTGTAATATAACCAGTTAAGTCAGGAATTGGATGAGTGATATCATCATTTGGCATAGTTAAGATTGGTAACTGTGTAACCGAACCTTCTGCTCCTTCGATGATTCCTGCACGTTCGTATAATGTTGCAAGTTCACTGTACAAATATCCTGGATATCCTTTTCTGGATGGAATTTCTCCTTTCGATGAAGATACCTCACGCATCGCTTCCGCAAACGATGTCATATCTGTCAGAATAACTAAGATATGCATATTACAGTCAAATGCAAGATATTCTGCTGCAGTTAAGGCTACTTTTGGTGTGATCAATCGTTCTACAACTGGGTCATTTGCAAGATTTAAGAACATACATACATGATCTGCAACACCGCTTTCCTCAAATGTCTTCTGAAAGAAATCCGCAACATCATGTTTGACACCCATTGCTCCAAAGACTACCGCAAATGGCTCATCTGAACCATCACCAAGAGATGCCTGTTTTACGATCTGGGCTGCCAGCTGATCGTGTGGAAGTCCATTTCCTGAGAAGATGGGAAGTTTCTGTCCACGGATCAGTGTTGTTAATCCGTCAATTGCTGAAATACCTGTACGGATATAGTTTCTTGGATATTTTCTGCGGACCGGATTTAATGGAAGACCGTTGACATCTCGTTTGACATCGGTGATCAGTGGTCCTAATCCATCGATTGGTTTTCCGATTCCGTTAAATGTTCTCCCTAGCATATCTGGTGCAAGAGAGATTTCCATCGGGTGTCCAGTTAATTTTGTTCTTGTATTATCAAGGGACATATTTTCCGTTCCCTCAAATACCTGAATCACCGCTTTATCTTCGTATAATTCAATGATCCTTCCGAATTTTTTTCGTTTTTCCATCAACCGTAAATTCGACGATCTCATCAAAAAATGCGTCCTGTACTCCTTCCAGAATGACAAGCGGACCATTGATGCTGCTTAGTCCTAAATATTCAATTCCCATAAAATGACCGCCTCCTTATGCATTCTTTTCCAGTACTGCGTCATAGAAATCATCAATCTGTTTACGGTAGAGATCCAGTAATTGCAGATTGTCATTCGGAACATCGTATTTGATCGCAATGACTTTCTCAAAGATCCCTTCTGCTTTTAGCACGCTCATTGGCATTCCTCTCGCTACAAGTTCCCTGCTCTTTTGATACAGATATAAAATAACTTCCATCATTTTAAATTGCTTCTCCATGGACACGCAAGTGTCATCTTTATGGAAAGCATTTTGCTGCAGAAATCCTAATCGGATCACCCTTGCGATCTCTAACGTTAATTTCTGATCATCTGGAAGAACATCCCCACCGATCAGTTTTACGATCTCCATCAAACTACTTTCCTGATTTAAGATCGCCATCAGACGATTTCGATAATCTACAAAGTTCGGCGATACATGATCCCTGTACCATCCACCAAGATCGGTTAAATATTCACTATAGCTAGTTAACCAGTGAATTGCTGGGAAATGTCTTGCATAAGCAAGGGATTTATCAAGCCCCCAGAAGCATCTGACAAATCGTTTTGTATTCTGTGTCACCGGTTCTGAGAAATCTCCTCCTTGTGGAGATACCGCTCCAATGATCGTTACAGAACCATCCGTTCCATTTAAATTGTGCATCATTCCAGCTCTCTCATAAAAGGCAGATAATCTGGAAGCTAAATATGCTGGAAATCCTTCTTCTGCTGGCATCTCTTCCAGACGACCGGACAATTCTCTTAATGCTTCTGCCCATCTTGAAGTAGAATCCGCCATGATCGCAACATCATATCCCATATCACGGTAATATTCTGCCAACGTAAGTCCTGTATAAATAGATGCTTCACGTGCTGCTACCGGCATATTGGATGTGTTAGCGATCAGTATTGTTCGATCCATCAATGGATTACCACTCTTTGGATCAACTAATTCTGAAAATTCTTCCAGTACCTGCGTCATCTCATTTCCACGTTCCCCACATCCGATATAAATGATAATATCCGCATCGGACCATTTCGCAATCTGATGCTGTGTCATTGTCTTTCCAGTACCAAACCCACCTGGAATTGCCGCAGTTCCACCTTTAGCAATCGGAAACATGGTATCCAGTATTCTCTGTCCTGTAACCAGTGGCACACATGCTGGAATCCTGTCGTGAACGGGTCTTGGAACCCTGATCGGCCATCTCTGGATCATTGTTAACTGTTTTTCCGTTCCATCATCCAATCTTAACGTGATCATATGATCTTTGATCGCATGTTCTCCATCAGATGCCACAAAGGTAACCGTTCCTGTAAGATCTGGCGGTACCATACATTTGTGTACGATGGCTCTTGTTTCCTGCACTTGGGCATAGATATCACCGCCATGAAGAATATCTCCTTCATTGACAACTAATTTTGTGTCCCACAATTTCTCCATATCAAGCGAATCTACGCTGATACCTCTTGTGATAAATGCACCTGCATTTTCTGCAATCCTCTCTAAGGGACGTTCAATTCCATCAAAAATGTTATCAAGGATTCCGGGAGCTAATGTGACGGATACTGCCTCCCCGCTTGCTTCCACGATCTCGCCCGGTTTTAATCCTGATGTTTCTTCATATACCTGAATCGTCGTGCGGTCTTTATCCAGAGAAATGACTTCTCCAACTAATTTTTCTTTGCCGACATAAACCATTTCTGACATCTTAAATCCAGTATTTCCAGCCAGATAAATGACAGGTCCGTTAATTCCATAAATTGTTCCAGTCTTACTCACCTGTCACACCCCCTTTAAAGGTAAATTCTTCGTATTCTTTCTCCAAAGCACCTGAAAATGAATGATCGATCAAGATATTTCTTCCCGGAATAATCGAACGGATTCCTCCAAGAAAATCTTCTTCGCTGACTGTTACTGTCATTCCAGTTCGTTTTTCGAGGAATTCTTTTTTGTCCTCATCCGAACTGTTAATATAGATTATCAATGGATTCCCCATCTGCGAATCTCGCCGCTTTTGCAATATAGGATACAAGTAATTCTTTATACGCTTCGGTTTTCATGTATTCTTCTGTCATTGCCCCGGGACTTTCCTCAAACAATTTATTTTTTAATTCATTCTGCACTCGGCTTAATTGTCTTCGAAGTTTTAGCTGTCCTTTGGATGTTACTGTATTTAATCTGCTGCCTTGCCGATGCTGTTTCGGTCTTGATTCTCGTATCTGCTTGCATCACAGCTTCTTGTTTATGTGTTTTGAACACACCTTCCAATGCTTTCTGATGCTGATGTATGATTTCATTTCCTCTGGCTCTTGCTTCTTCCATGGCAGCTTCTCTGATATGTGAAATCTTTTCTTCTACTGTCAATGTTGTCACCTTCCTTCTACAGCCGGCTTACAATTTCAATCCAATCGCCTCATTGACATAAGACGTGATAAAATCTTTCTTCCGTCCAGTTCCGTGCCTGTCAGGAATCTCGATCAGAAGCGGCATTTTCCGCTCCAACTTGATCTCATCGATCAATTCTGGAAATTCTCTCCCAAATTTCTCTGTCAAAAGCACGATCCCAATTTCTGGATCACTCATAGCTTTCTCAATTGCTTCTTTTAGTTCATCCCTTTCATGAACTATGATCCCGTCAACCCCAGCTAACCGCATCCCTGTTAATGTATCTACGTTATCACTGATCAAGTACATCTTCATAACTATCACTTCCTGATCTATCCAAGTTTACCAATGATCATAAATGAAATGATCAATCCATACAGACATACACCTTCTGCCAAACCTACGAAGATCAGTGATTTACCCAAAGCACTTGGATCTTCACTGATTGCACCTAAGGCTGCACTTGCGGCACTCGCTACGGCGATACCACCACCAACACAAGAAAGTCCTGTTGATAATGCTGCTGCCAGATATCCAAGTCCTGTAGCCATTCCTGCATCAGAACCTGCTTGTGCTGCCTGTACCGGATCTGTGACAAACATCATCACTCCGGCGATCACAATGATCCCGAAGAAGAAAAAAGCGTTAAATGCAATACTTCGTTTATAACGTTTCTTTGTTCTCTCTCCATGAAGAAAATAACCAAATGGAATAAATATACTTAAGATTAATGCTGCGATGATCGCTAATTTGATTGCTAATGTCATAACCGATACCTCCTAATTTTCCTTGCCTGCATGATTGTCATACGGATGGAATTCTCTTCCTGATCCCGTATAGAAACGACTGAACATTTCATAATATTCCAGACGCAATACCTGAATTCCGACAACCAGACCTTCTAGTCCACACACGATAATATTTCCAAGAACAATGATGATCCAGTTTGGATTTCCTGCTCCATCTGTGATCCCTCCGAGCATCAGAACAACTTCCATCATAGCCGCATGGCTCACTGCAAATGCCCCGATACGCACAAATGAGATCGTGTTAGAGAAGAAACTTAACATCGTCTCGAACAATTCAAAAAATCCCTGCACCAGAAACATTCCAACGCCGCCTTCTGCTTTTGGTTTCTTTCCTTCCACGAGCTGTCCTAATGGTTCTTTTAATAAGAACATGATCACTGGAATTCCAAGGAAAATGATCATCATGATATTTCCTGGTGTTTTATGACCTGTCATATAAAGCACGATCGTTAAGACAAGGAATCCATAAAATACAAGTCCTGCAACTCCATTTGGGCTGAAGAATAAATTTTCTTTATCCCCACGTTTCTTTGCATTGATGATCTGAAATACCATCGCAAGCAGGATCAGTGCCATACCAAATGCAACTGCCACAATAAATACAGTATTTAACTGCCCAACAAACGGTAATTTCATCATCGCATGCATTGGCGATAACCACATTGGTTTAATGATCGTTCCTTCAAATCCAAAGAAGCTTCCAAACATAAAGCCAAAGAATGTAGAAAAAATTCCAGCAACAGAAATGATTCCTGCTAGATTCCATTTCTTGATCTTATATAGTAATCCCCCGCCGATAAACAAACACAATCCCTGACCAACATCCCCAAACATCGCTCCGAAGATAAAGGTATAAGTCAGTGCCACGAAAATGGTTGGGTCCATCTCATCATGGGATGGCAGTCCATACATTCTGATAAACATTTCAAATGGTTTGAAAAATTTTGGATTCTGTAATTTCGTTGGTGGATCACCGAAGAATTTTTCTCTTCCTTCTTCAACAATGATCGTGATCCTATCATCATCTTTTGTCTCCTCAATAAATGCCTGTGTATCTTTTTCACTCATCCATCCACAGAGAATATAGTAATCTTCCTGTTCTTCATTTTCCATACAGGCTGCCATTTTACGCACATCGAAGTTATTGGATAATTCTTCTAACTTATATCTCGCTCCTCGAATCTTCTTTGCCTTGACTGATAAGAAATCTTTCATCTGTTTCTGGACATTTCAATTTCTTTTCAATCTCATCGATCTGATTTCTTAAATTCCTGCACATCTCTGCCGGCTATTCCTTCGTAATCGTCTGGAAGTGCGATATTTTCAAAATGCAGAGATTTAAAGGTAGAATCAATCTTTCCCATCTCCTTATGTGCCGCAAAATAACATCCATACACATAATTTTCATTTCGGATTCCTTCTAAAAAAATTTGCATTGAGATCATCGAATAAATATTTTTCAAGTTTCTGATAATACTCTACGTTTACTCGTCCGAATCTGACTTTCATATATTGATAGCCATAAACTTCTTTTAAATTTAACTCTAAAGGCTGAAACGGTTCAAGTTCATGAAGTTTTTCTAATAATTCTTCTTTCTGCTTCTTTAACCGGTCTTCCCTTGCCTTAAGGTCCAGATAATCATGATTGAGATCCCTGATCATTGTCAGGATCTCATCTGCCGTAAGAGATGTATCCATCTCTCCTTTTGGCTGTGCAAGCATCAATACATACTGTTCCGCTTTAGAAAGCGGTTCTTTGTAAGGATTCACATCCATAAACGGCATGAGGTTATCTGTCGTTTTCAATTCTGTAATCGCATTTTCCAGCTGCATTTCGTATTTGGAAAGGTAAGATGCACTTACCCTGTCAATATCAGTTCTCGGTCCGGAAATGCTTAAGAATTTCATCTTTACGATCATGATGCATTACCTCCTTGACGTCGTTGCTTTTGCACCAGATACTGTAATGTCTCCCGTTGTGATAATCCATAGCGGATACATTCCAGTGCCGTGGTGATCTTATAAATCTCTTCCTCCTTTAAAAATAAATATTGTTGTATACTTGCCAGAGAATACGGATGGTTTCTGTAAGCGATCGTTAAGATATGTTCCACACATTCATTCACAATACTCTCAATCTGCACCTGTTCTCCGAACTCATATTTCTTTCCGTAATAAGTTTCATTTAATCTTCTTTTGAATTCTTCCACTGATGGCGCTTCGACCAGATCTTTAAATTCCTGATTCGAAAGTTTATGTTGAATCGGAATTAACAATGTGTAAATATCTGGTGCGAGCATATGGTAATATTTCTTTGCTCGGTAAATCCATTGAAGATTTAATAGATCGATCTTTGCTCCTAATTCTTTAGTCAGCATTTCCTTATCTTTTTTATCCCAATTTCCCTTGCGTTCTTTCCACATCATAGAAAAATAATATAAATCCAATGCCAGTTCATAATCCGCTAATGTCGATGCCCCTGACTGTCGGATTCTTGACAGTGGTGCGTAATATTCTGTATTCTTCAGGTAATCTACCAGATGATCAATATTCTTTGCCGTCACTAGCTGGTCAATCCGTATCTTTGAATATTTATCAAAAAATGGCTTTTTGTAATTTAGATCAAATGGTACATTACTGTGATTAAATACAATTCTTAAGCAATATCGAACCAAATCTACTTCATACCGCTTCATAAAGATCTTTAAAAAATCTTTTTGCTGCATATCTGCGAAACGATAAAGTCTTGTGTAATCATCATATAATGACGTAACCTCTGCTACCATTTCTTTGAGATGCTGTATCGGCATCCCTTCTGAATCTGGTAGAATCAATGTTTCGTGCGTAGAGGAAGGCAGAATCGTAAAATCTCCAATTTTTTCTCCCAACTGCTCCAT
>ENA-OQET01000753-OQET01000753.1-human-gut-metagenome-genome-assembly--contig:-NODE-753-length-15973-cov-2.914931_pt1 | contig 15973 bp, 24 predicted proteins | sample MGYA00242800_ERZ504645 | MGnify/ENA primary metagenome ERZ504645 (study PRJEB26092, sample SAMD00036308) | human gut metagenome | host: Homo sapiens | study: EMG produced TPA metagenomics assembly of... | reverse complement strand
AATCACTAGGCAGGTCTTTAAGACGGAAAGTATAGGTCGAAATATCCATTGGGACAATAAATCTGGCTTCATTAAAAGTAATCGTATACCATGAAGAAACAGCGACAAGCAAAATACATATTGCTCCTAAAATAACAAGCAGTTTTGTTTTAATTTTTTTTCATTTTTACAGCCTCCCAAAATGTGATGTATTTGTCACCTAACGAGATAAATATATCACTTCGGATTGTTTTTGTCAATGGGCAAGATACAAATATATCTCTTTTGGTAAAGAGCGCCGGACGCAGAGGCATACAGCCCCCGTGCCCGGCGCTTTGCATTGTAAGAAAAGAATAGCGCAGTACGGTCAATCGTGACCGCCTGCGCTATTCCTGTTGTTTCAGCTTCATATCCCTGCGGATCGTGTCTTTGGCTGCTTTGAGCAGATCGGTGAGTATGCGTATCTCGTAGTCGTCGCAATCCTCCAAAAGCATTTGAACCTCATGGGAGAAAACTTCCTTGGAGTGGATCACGCTGTCGCACAGAAATTCATCCACCGAAACAGACAGGACGTTTGCCAGCGCAACCGCCATCGGCAAGCTCAACTTGGAATGGCCGTTTTCAATGTTGCTCATGTGGGTAATGGACAGCCCGGCCTTTTCCGCCAATGCTTCCTGCGTCAGATCGGCCCGTATTCTTGCGATCTTCACGCGCTTTCCAATCTCTTTGTAATCTAATTCCATCTATTTGCCCTCGCAGTACGTCGCCTAATATTATTCCTCCTTTATTGTAAAGTACCCAGCACAGATATATAATAAACTATATAAATTCAAAATTTGTATGCTTTAAGTTTTGCAAATTTTCTGTGGTAGGTTGGCTTATTAAATAAACTTTTTAAGGTGGGAAAATAGATATGGTGGTTTGTACCTTTGCGGGACACAGGGAAGTCTTTGGCCTCGGCCAGTCGCAGGTGGTGGAGATATTGGAAAGGCTGCTGGAAGTGGAACAGGAAATGACCTGCTATGTGGGCGGCAACCGAAATATGTTCTGTTATATTGCGCCCAAGTGCAAAACGTGTTCCCCGTACTTTTACAATCAAAATCCCCTTGCTTTTACTATTCAAAACTGTGACAGAAGTACCACGAGTCATTCCAAGAGCTTCCAGACGTTTTTCAATTCCTGTAGGAAGCCCAATGTCTTTAACAATATATTGGGTTTCTTTTTTGCCATCTGAAAGATACATTTTAATTCCCCCTCTATTGCTTTATTCCGTTGGTTCCGGGCATCTTCCGAAATTCTGAAAGCATCATCAAAACAGTAATCACTACAAGAATTGCATCTGTCAGGGCAATCGCCAGCCATACACCACGAATACCCATACCGCCCACCATCGGAAGGACAATACACAGAGGGATAAACAAAATAATCTGACGGAACAATACCAACCACGTCGCCTTATTGGCTTTGCCCAAAGACTGGAACAATGTCACAGCAATCAGAAAACTTCCCTGAAGAATATAGGTGCTGAACATAATACGGAAATTCGTTGCCCCCGAAACAGCTACACCTGGCGTTGTAATAAACATAGACAATACTTTACCCGGAAACAGTTCTGCCGGAATATAAAATACAAGGGATAGTATTGTGGCGGCAGCAATAAATACACGTGTCAGAGTTTTTACCCTGTCATATTCCTTTGCACCATAATTCGTTCCTGCCGCTGGCTGGAATCCCTGACTGATTCCCCATAATGGAACAAAAGAGAAATTCCAGAACCGAAGCGCCGCACCGAGAAGGATCTGTGAATTTTCCCCTCCATAATTAGCGGCTACACGATAAATGACTGTTTGCTGTACTAATGTCAATATCTGCATCAATAACGCAGATACGCCAACAGAAAGAACCTGCGGCAGAAGCTCTCCATCAATCCGAATACGTCCAATCTTTACATTAGGACTTTTCTTTCTGAAATACCATAACGTAATAACCGCCTGAACAAACTGTGAAAACACTGTTGCATATGCTGCCGCCTCGATGCCCAAACCGTAAGGCTTCAAAACTGTAATAAATATTGGATCAAGAATAATATTCAAAATGGCACCGCTGGCAATAATTGTCATTGCCTTTTTTTAACTGACCCTCCCCACGAATGACCATATTAGCACTCTGGAAAAAATTCACAAACAAAGAGCCTGCAAATACGATCCGCAGATATTTTTCTGCATAATTTAAAATATTATCGCTTGCTCCAGCAAGAGATAAAAGCTGACGGGTAAACACCATTCCTACAATGGTATAAATTACTGACAATAAAAGTACCATTGCCACCAAATTTCCCATAATCTTTTTGATCGTTCTTTCATCTTTTTTACCAATCGCTCGTGAAAGTACCGAAGCGGAACCAACGCCCAGCATTGCGGCAGAACCTGCATTTATCAAAGTAAATGGATATGATACCGATACAGCTCCCATCTGAGCCGCACCTACCATCTGCCCGACAAAAATGGAATCCATCATGTTATATAACCCAACCACCACCATACCGAGAACTGCCGGAATACTAAGTTCAATCATCAGTGAAATTGGATTCTTTGTTAATAATTTTGTTCTTGTATCAAGTGACTGTTTCATCACTGTTACCTCCTTGTTTATTAGCCATGTCTAACCACCTAAAGTATATAAAATTCGGTTTGTTTTGTACGCTCCCAAAAAGAAGAAATCACAATCCAATCGGAAGAATTAAGGGCAGAAAAGCCTTTTTTCTCTCTGCCCTCCGGCATCATTGTGCCATCTTCTCCAACACTTTTAATGCTTCCTCCAATTTCGGATTTTCAACATCTGTCTGCAAAGCCTCCCGGACACAGTTTCGGATATGTGCCTGTAATATTTGTTGGTTAGCGCTTTTTAACAGGGCTTGTGTTGCCTGAAGCTGATTGGATATGTCCACACAGTACCGATCTTCCTCAATCATCTGCAGAATACCGTCAATCTGCCCTCTGGCAATTTTCAATTTATGAATAACTTCTCCCTTTTTTGCTTTCATTGGAATTTCCTCTTATTGAATACTGATAAGCTGATAACCAGCATCCTCTACAGCCTCTTTCAACATGGCATCCGATACGTCTCCGTTAAGTTGAATACGTGCAGATTTCTCTGCAAGGCTGACTGTGACCTCACTGATTCCCGCAAGCTCTCTTAATGCTTTCTCCACGTGTTTTACACAATTCATACAAACCATACCTTCAATATTTAATACTTTTTCCATTTGACTCGCTCCTTTGTTTTCTTTTTTATCATTTTCCTGTCTAAATTCCATATCTGTATTTTCATGGGACGTATGCTTTGCCTTAAACCACCTAAGCCGCAGTGCATTCGACACTACAAATACGGAACTGAAACTCATGGCAAATGCTCCAATCATTGGATTCAATTTCAATCCAAATGGCAGATAAAACAATCCTGCTGCCACCGGAATACCAATGATATTATAAATAAACGCCCAAAATAGATTTTGCTTGATATTGCGTATTACCGCCTTGCTAAGTTGGATCGCCGTAGATACATCGAGCAAATCACTTTTCATTAAAACAATATCTGCCGATTCTATTGCAATATCTGTTCCTGCTCCAATGGCAATCCCCACATCTGCCCTTGCAAGCGCTGGGGCGTCATTAATTCCATCGCCAACCATCGTCACTTTTTTTTCCACTGTCTTGCAAACGGCGGATTTCTTTCTCTTTGTCCTGTGGAAAGACTTCCGCTACAACACGATTTACACCAACCTGACGTTGAATTGCTTCCGCTGTTTTCCTATTGTCCCCGGTCAGCATTACCACTTCAATTCCCATACCCGACAATTCCTGGACTGCCTGACGGCTGGTAGGTTTTACAACATCTGCCACAGCAATCACACCCATCAGTTCCTTACCACGTGCAAAAAATAATGGTGTTTTTCCCTCTTCCGCCATAGCATCCCCAAGCGATTGCAAGACTCCTCCAGAAATGCCATTTGCCTCAAGCAATCTGCGATTTCCAGCAAAGCAGATCTCGTTTTCCTATTTCTCCTATAATTCCCTGTCCGGAACCTGTCTAAAATTTTCAACAGGAAGGAAAGAAATTCTCTCGTTTTCAGCTTCTTTCATCAATCGACTCTGCCAGCGGATGTTCTGACAATTTTTCTAAGGATGCCGCAATCTGCAATAGTTCATTTTGTCCGATTCCATCTCTACATAGGAGATTCGTAACACTCGGCGTTCCCTCTGTAATCGTTCCGGTTTTATCTAAAACTACTGTATTGATGTTATGAGCTGTTTCCAAAGCCTCCGCTGATTTATCAGGATACCATTGCTGCCCCTTTCCAGTTCCACCATAATTGCCGTAGGTGTGGCAAGCCCTAACGCACATGGACAGGAAATAACCAAAATTGAGATTCCAATAGAAAGAGCAAATTCAAATCCATATCCCAACAACAGCCATATGATAGCCGAAACCAGGGCGATACTGATAACCACTGGTACAAATACCCCGCTTACTCTATCTGCCAATTTTGCGATTGGAGCCTTTGAACTTGTAGCTTCGTCCACCAGATGGACAATCTGCGAAAGCGTTGTATCATCCCCAACCTTTGTAGCCTGCATTTTAAAATATCCGGACTTATTCAAGGTTGCACCGATAACTTTATCCCCTATATGCTTTTCCACCGGAATACTTTCACCTGTTAAGGCAGATTCATCTACAGAAGAAGCCCCTTCTACCACTACGCCATCCACTGGCACTGCTTCTCCAGCTTTCACAATCAGCGTTTCGCCAGCTTGTACTTCCTCTACCGGAATCGTAATCTCCTGTCCATTGCGTTCAACAACTGCCGTTTTAGGGGCTAAATTCATCAGCTTTGTAATTGCGTCGATGTTTTTTCCCTTTGCACGTGCCTCCAGCGTCTTTCCTAATGTGATCAGTGTCAGATCATGCCTGCTGATTCAAAATACAAATCCATCATAAAGCTGTGGACAGTTTCCATATCTCCATGTCCAAATCCAATCCCTATTTTGTAAATAGCATAAATCCCATAAATAATTGCCGCACTGGAGCCAATAGCAATCAGAGAATCCATGTTTGGAGAACCATGAAGCAATGTCTTAAATCCCATCTTGTAATACTTAAAATTCACAAATACTACAGGAATTAAAAGCAGGAATTGCGTAAAAGCAAAGCTCATTGCATTTTCCATTCCAAGAAGAAATGCAGGCAGTGGCCACCCCATCATATGCCCCATTGATATATAAAACAAAGGTATCGTAAAAACAGCAGATAAAAGCAGGCGTTGTTTCATTTGTTTATAGTCTTTCTGCGCCGTACTAATTTCTGGTTTTTCCAGCCGCAACAGCAGGTTTACTACCACTCTGTGCAAGTGTTTTTGGAATTGCACCATATCCTGCTTTTTCTACCGCCTGAATAATTCCCGATGTATCTAAAATAGATTCATCATAAGATGCAACCATACTGTTTTTTAATAAATTAACAGATACTTCTTTTATTCCGGGAAGTTTACTCACGCTCTTTTCAATTCTTGCAGAGCAGGCAGAGCAAGTCATTCCTGTAACATCAAATTGCTCTTTTTTCAATTTCATCCCTTCTTTCTCTTTAAAATTGGGTACCCGTCCCCCGTAGGGAACGTAGTCATTATAAACACTGGATTTACGTTTTGTACGCTCCATAGGGAAGTATTTTTTATCCAAAAAGAAATATATTTTTTCTCTAAATCCAATCAGTAGGTTTTGCGATCCAAAAGGTAATATCTGTTTCCAATCCGTTGACTTTTTCCTTTATCGTGCATATACTTGCGGCATGAACGATTAAACATTCTTTTAATTGTTCAGTCATGTCAAACCAACTAAAATTACTAAGAAAGGGGAATAATCCTTATGAAAAAAATCAATCAAGTTACTCGATCTTGACTGCGGACACTGTGCCGCAAAGATCGAAACTGCTGTAAAGAAGATTGATGGCGTCACAAATGTATCCGTAAACTTTATGAACCAGAAAATGATACTCGAAGCGCCGGATGACAAATTTGATGCTATCCTGACCGAAGCAAAGGCACTGATCAAAAAAAGTCGAGCCGGATGTAACTGTAAAGGTATAAACGAAGCTGGACACCGGCTGCCGTATCCCGGTAGCTGGTGTTTTTACATCAGAAAGGAGACTATAGATTATGACACGAAAGCAAAAACATTTGCTTGCAAGAATTGTCATAGCGGCAATTCTATTTTTTGCAGGCAGCCTGTTTTACCTTCCTGAATATATGGAGGCAGGCATCTTCCTTATCTGCTACATTGTTGTTGGATGGGATATTGTATGGAAAGCAATCACGAACATTCTTCATGGACAGGTATTCGATGAAAATTTTTTAATGACGATTGCCACTATCGGCGCATTGGTTCTGGGAGAACATTCAGAAGGCGTAGCTGTAATGTTGTTTTATCAAGTTGGTGAATGGTTCCAGTCTTATGCCGTTTCCAAATCTCGAAAATCCATTGCAAGTTTAATGGATATTCGTCCGGACTATGCGAATGTACAGCGTAATGGGGAATTGATACAGGTCGATCCTGATGAAGTCCAAATTGGAGACACAATCATAGTAAAACCGGGAGAACGGATTCCACTGGACGGAACTATTCTGAAAGGTTCCTCTGCATTAGATACCATCTGCGCTTACCGGAGAATCCATGCCTCGTGAGGTAGAGCCGGGAATGGAAGTCATAAGTGGCTGCATTAACCAGACCGGGATTTTAACAATTTGCACAACTAAGGAATTTGGAGAATCCACCGTAGCAAAAATTCTTGATCTAGTAGAAAATGCAAGTGATAAAAAAGGACGGACAGAGAATTTTATTACCCACTTTGCCCGCTACTACACCCCTGCTGTAGTATTTGCGGCATTAGCTCTGGCAATCCTTCCCCCCATTTATTACCGGACAGGCATTCAGCATATGGATTTACCGGGCATTAACTTTTCTGGTTATCTCCTGTCCTTGTGCGCTTGTTATCTCCATACCGCTTAGTTTCTTTGGTGGTATTGGGGGAGCATCTAAAATCGGTGTTTTGGTAAAAGGCAGCAATTATCTGGAATCATTAGCTCATGCTGAATATGTGGTTTTTGATAAAACAGGGACTTGACAAAGGCTCTTTTGCTGTCAGTGAGATTCATCCAAACGGCATAAAAGACATACAGCTTTTGGAACTTGCCGCATACGCAGAAGATTATTCTAATCATCCGATTTCGCTTTCCATAAAAAAGGCATACGGAAAAGAGATCGACCATAATCGCATCGGGGATATTCAAGAAGTTGCAGGACACGGTGTGCGTACTGTCATTGACAATAATACAGTTCTGGCTGGCAATGCTAAACTAATGAAACGAGAAAACATTCGTTATATCCCTTGCACTTCCATTGGTACGGTTGTTTACATTGCCTGTAACGGCAAATATGCCGGATGTATTGTCATTGAGGATGAAATCAAAACAGATGCTCCAGCGGCAATCAAGGATTTGAAATCTTCCGGTGTTCGCAAAACTATTATGCTTACCGGAGACGCAGATGCCGTAGGTCAGAAAGTTTCTGCCCGTCTCGGTCTGGATCAGGCATATACGGAACTTCTTCCTGCGGATAAAGTTGAACGGGTAGAGGAACTGTTGAAACAAAAAAAGCGAAAAAGGAAAACTGGTATTTGTCGGAGACGGAATCAACGATGCTCCTGTGCTGGCACGGGCAGATGTAGGAATTGCAATGGGCGGTTTGGGTTCTGATGCGGCGATTGAAGCGGCTGATATTGTTCTAATGACAGACGAGCCCTCCAAAATTGCCTCTGTAATACGAATTGCTAGAAAGACCATCCGCATCGCAAACCAAAATATCGTATTTGCTTTAGGTGTAAAATTCCTGGTACTGATTTTAGGGGCTTTGGGATATGCAAATATGTGGGCGGCTGTGTTCGCTGATGTTGGTGTTTCTGTTATTGCTATTTTAAACGCAATTCGTGCCATGAAAGTAAAACGGTTAGACGCATCCTCGCTGTCTTAACTGGTTTAGAAATGCGCCGCATTTTGAAGTAAAAGCGGCGCATTTCCTCAAACTTCCGTTGGATAAGGAATTAGATTATTGATTTGTCGGACAGGATATTTCAAATAACGCATCAACAGAACGATGTAATAATTTTGCCTGCGGGCTATCTGAAAGGGTGTAATATACCTCTTTTCCTTCTCTGCGGCTAATAATAATTCCACTTTTCTTTAAAATACGCAGATGATGGGACACAGCCGGAGCGCTCATGTCAACAGCCGCCGCTATGTTGCATACACATTCCTCGCAATGGCACAAGAGCCACAAAATCCTTAAACGTGTTGAATCGCCAAGCTGCTGAAACAAAAAAGATATATCCTGAAAGCCCTCTGCCGAAGGCATATTATCTAAAACTCGTTCGATATTCTGCCCATGATTATGAGGCAGATTATAATGCGGCATATCAATCAACTCCTTCCTTAAACTATGATACTCACCTAAATTTTATCTGTCAAACAGCTTTTCACAGATTGGAGATATATTATGAGCCAACCACAAAATATTACTTTTGACGTTCCAAACGCCTTTGAATTGGAGAAACTGAGTGAACTACATAAGGCTATGGGCGATTTCACACGTATGAAAATCCTCTGGCAATTAATGCAGGGCGAACAATGTGTCAATGACCTTGCAAAAACACTATCCCTTACTAATTCTGCCATATCTCATCAACTCCATGCACTCCGGATTACAAAATTAGTCCGTTCCCGCAAAGCAGGAAAACGGATATTTTATTCCCTGCAGGATGAACATATCCAATGGATACTGGAAGAAACCTATGCTCATATTTCAGAACGATAAAACGCAGCCCCGTAAACTATAATGGGGCTGCGCCAAATATTTTTTTACAGGTTTTCATATGAAACCAGTTCACTCATCGCAATACGCTGTGCTTCAAAACGGTTCCTGTCGGCAGGCTCTTCATCCGAATAGCCGATAACCAGAATATTGATTGGTTCCAGATTATCAGGAAGCGTAAATTCCTTCCGAAGTACGTCCGGCTTGAAGTAGCAAACCCAAACTGTGCCAAGTCCCAGTTCTGTCGCTTGCAACATCATATGGTCTGTCAGGATCGAAGCATCAATGTCACCAGTCTGCTTTCCATCAAACGGACGTACCCATGCTTTGTCATGGTCAGCGCAGACAATAATCGCCAAAGATGCTCCATAAATATTTGCGGCCTTACCAATTTTAGCAAGACCTTCCTCGCTTTGGACAACGATCAAATGAACGGGCTGGAGATTCGCGGCTGTCGGAGCCACATGAGCAACCTCCAGAATTTTTTCCAGTTTTTCAGGCTCTACTTTTTTGTTGTTGTAATCACGCACAGAGCTGCGGCTCTTTGCAATATTGATAAAATCCATAGTATTTCAATCCTTTCTGTTGTAATATAAATGTGTCAACCAACTATAAACTTATTGTAACACCAAAAAGAAAAACCACAAGAATGCACTTTTTTGATAGGCACTATCAAAAAAGATAGCACCCTTGTCAAAGGAGAACTCATAATGAAAGATAAACAAATACATTTTAATTGTCCGGTAGAAGCCTCCCTGTCACTGATCGGCGGTAAATACAAGCCTCTCATTCTCTGGCATCTGATTGATCAACCTTTGCATTACATGGAACTGCAACGCTTAATACCAAACGCCACCCCAAAAATGCTTTCCAGCCAGCTCCATGATTTGGAGGATTGCGGAATGATTCATCGAGAGGTTATTCCCGAAAAACCGCCAAAGACAATTTATTCTCTTACACCCTTTGGTAAAAGCGTTATCCCCATTCTGGATGCTCTATGCCAATGGGGAAAAAACTATCTTGACGGACTGGATGTAAAAAGTCCATGCTGTTCAAATTAGTATAAAGTTTTCTACTTGCAAAAACGAGTATAGATAAATATATTTGCTATACCCGTTTTTGTTATTTCTAATTCTAAATTTGTGACTGCCGTATATAATTGCAAAGTACCGTAAAGTCTACTTCTGGATTTTTATTTAAGATTTTCTGTAAAGCTCCTTCTGCTTTTTTATGTAATTCTTGATTGTTCAAATCATCCAACATGAAAAAAATGTTAAACCGCCTGCCGATCACAAACAGGAGTTTTTCATTTGCTGGTAAATTCAAAAAGCGATTAATATCTGACAGCATTTTCTCCTTGTCCGTCCGTAAATTTCCTCTTACTTCCAAAAGCAGATTTATAATATGTTCATTTACATAGTAGCTGTCCATTTCTTTTAATTGCTGCAGGAACCTCTTTTGCTCTATCATAATCTCTTCTTCGGATTGTAATGTGAAAGAGCCTTCTCTTACAAATTCTCCCATTTTAGATTCTGGCTTAATTCCCGTCGCATGAACACGAATAAAATCTGGCCGAATAATATTCAATGCTTCTGCCGTTCTGGTTGCATTTTCTTCTGACAGTTCCTTTCCCCCAATCCCCAACAGAATAAATTCCGACAGTATCATATCTGCCTCTTTCGCCATACACCCACTTTTCACAGCCGTATCCGCATTAAACCCTTTGTTAATAAGTTTCAAAATTTGGTCTGAACCAGTCTCTATTCCAGAATAAATATGATTCAGTCCGGCTTCTCGCAGTATCCTTAATTCTGACGGACTTTTCCGAGTAATACTGTCAGCACGAGCATAAGAAGTAATATATTGTATATCTGGAAAATATTGATGGATTGTTTCCAAAATGCGAAGCAGATAATCTGTCTTTAACACCAGCGCATCTCCATCCTGCAAAAAGCAGGATATAATCTTTTTCCCTTTATAAAACTGTGCCTGTTTTTCAATATCCTCTATAATTTCCTCTATTGGTCGCATAGAGAAACGCATAGACTTATATAGTCCACAAAAATAACATTTATTCCAGTGACATCCTCTTGTAACTCGCACCAACAAACTATTACTTTCTGAAGGTGGACGGATTGGCCCGATTTCTATATTTTTCATTTGCTTCACCCTTTCTGAATATTTAAATCAAAAGTAACACTTCCTAAAATCTTCATCAAGAATGTACTTTTTTGAAAGGGACTATCTTTTGGGAAAGTACGTCATACAATTACATATCTCATATAAATCTTTTCCTTTTCGCTATTACCATTCCCTTTAAATAATCGGCTTTTATTATGAAGGGCTTTTCTACTTTTTCAGAGCAAGTTTCGCAATGTAGCACAATAACCCCTTTCCGGGTTCTTGGCGACTTGCAACTTGATGGGGATTTCGTTTCCCCATACCCTCGACCACAATCACAGATATGTGTATTGGTTTCCATTTACATGGTCACAGTGCGATAATTTTTCATCACTTACTTTCCCAGCAGGCCGCAAAATTTGGATTTTCTTATGAAACCACTACCACGAAGAAAGGAAGTTATCAATGACAAGACCTAAGAAAGAGGAAACTCTTGCAAAAACTAAAGATGTGCATTTACGCATGAATGAAACTGAATATGATCTTCTTGCAGAAAGAGCCAAGGCTAACAGCATGACGGTTTCTGATTTTATCCGAAATGCCTTGGTCAACCAGAAAGTCATCATCAAATACGAAATTACCGCAGATGTTCCCGAAATAAAAAAACTTATTAGCGAGTTTGGTAAAATTGGCAGCAACCTAAATCAGATTGCCCGATATTTTAATCAGGGTGGAATCCTCTCTTCAGAAATGAGAAATGAAATCCGAAAGTCTCTCCGGGATATTTATGAAATGAAATATGAAGTGATGAAAATGGCAGGTGATTTCCGTGGCAGTAATTAAACATATCGCAAGCAAAAACTCTGACTACGGAGAATCGGAACGGTATCTTATCTTCCAACACAACGAGTATACGCAAAAACCGATTCTGGATAAAGAAGGACATATGATGTTGAGAGAAGAATATTATCTGGACGGTCTGAACTGTGATCCATTCTCTTTTGCATCTGAATGTCAGGAGCTGAACAGCTACTACCACAAGAACAAAAATCTTCAATGAGATAAAATCCCATCATTATATCATCAGCTTCGACCCGAAAGACAGGGATGAATGTGGATTGACCGGTGAACGTGCCCAGCAACTCGGATTAACTTTTGCAAAGAAAAACTTTCCCGGTCATCAGGCTTTAGTCTGTACTCATACCGACGGTCATAATGAAAGTGGAAACATCCATGTACACATCGTAATCAACAGTCTCCGTAAATATGACATACCACAAGAACCCTATATGGAATTTGACTGTGAAGCAAAAGCCGGATACAAGCACCATCTAAGCACAGCATACCTTACCCATTTAAAACAGGAAGTCATGGATATGTGCCAAAAAGAAGGGCTGCACCAAGTTGATCTGCTCACTCCTGCTGAAAGAAAAATCACCGAAAAAGAATACTGGGCACAACGCCGGGGACAGGAAAAATTAGATAAGCTGAATCAGGAAATGAAAGAAGATGGAATCACACCGAAAGAAACTCGTTACCAGACAGAGAAACAATTTCTGCGTGACGCTATTGATGATGCTGCAAGTACCGCCAGATCACCAGAGGAATTTTCAAAAATCCTTGATGAAAAATATCACATCATCTTCAAGATCAGTCGAAACCGCTACAGCTATCTTCATCCTGGCAGAAAAAAATATATCACTGGAAGGAATCTTGGAACCAGATACACAGAAGATTTTCTCTTGAAAGCATTTGAGGAAAACACAAAATCCCATAAAGAACAGAAAGAAGAAATTCTGGAACAGCAGTCTCCGAATACTTCCACAGATTTACCAACCGTTCCTTTCTCCGATACTTCTGCTATACCAGCACCGTTCATTTTCATAAAATCAGACCTCCGTCTTGTCATAGATCTGCAAACCTGTATTAAAGCACAGCAGAGCGAAGCCTATGCTCAAAAAGTAAAGCTCACCAATTTGAAGCAGATGGCTCAGACTGTTGCCTACATACAGGAACATGGCTATGATTCTCTTGATGATTTCCATGCAGCACTCGATCAGGCTTCAGACCAGACCAGTGCTTCCAGAAAATCTTTAAAAGATACTGAACAGCAACTTAAAGATGTGAATGAGCAGATTCATTTTACCGGACAATATCTGGCATATAAAAATGTGTACGCCGATTATCGTAAAAGCCGAAACAAACAGAAATTTTCTGAAGAACACCGGGCTGAACTTTCCCTGTATGACACAGCCCTCCGAACACTCAAAGCAAAATCTGGCGGGAATAAATTACCTTCCATGAAATCTCTCTATGCTGAAAAGGACCGACTTGTTGAATTGAGGGATAGACAGCGTGAAGATTTTTCTAATCATCGGGATTATGAACGGGAACTTCGCACTGTGTCTGCGAATATTGATATGATTCTTGGGAAGAATCGTGAGCAGCAACTACAGGGTAGAAAAGAGCCAAATTTATAGTTCATATTAAAAAAAGGGACAGATTACTCCTCTGTCCCTTATAATATGTCTCTATTTTTCTAACTGCTCATACCAATCTTCTGGAAACCCTATATGTCTCAATGATATATCATTCTCATATTCTTCTACAATAGCTTTTAATTCTATCAAGACTTTGTTGAGCCATTCTTTTTTGTCTGGATATAATAATTTTAATACAAGTATTTGTGAAAACAATTTTCTGTTTGGTGATATTTCTAATTCCCTTGGCATTTTGGGTAATGCGGGAAATGACCAATAATACAGCCTTGAATAATGTGCGCAGCGGTTTCTCAAATCCGTGATACAGCGTAACCAGCTTTTTAAACAGGCCACTGATGTACCATATAATTCTTTTGCTAAATATTTCTGGTCACCAGACTGTAAATCTGCATAAAAGTAAGACAGCATTCCCATTGAAAAAAATTCAACAATAACCCATATAGGAAAATTTCCACCATACTTTTCTTTATGATGCTGAACTACTGATGTACTTTTATTTTCCTCTATACATACATTTAACAGTTTCACGAACTTTTCATGATTGTGCCTATCATTGTAAATAACCCCATCCATATATCCTAAAGCCCCATGAACATGTCCACTGTAATAAGCTAATTGCGTTCTTAAGTATAATTCAACTTTTTCTATATAATTAAATAATACACCACGCAATCTACTGTCAAATTCATAGATTCTTTGAATTCTGTGAAAGTTTATATTTGAAAAATACGTCCCATCCTTTTTCCTAAACGGAAGGAAATAAGCAGATAATCTATAATAATTCGCCTGTTTTAAAAATCCGATACATTCTGTATCATTATCTATAATAAAACCCTTTTCTTTAATAATTTCAACTTGTTGAGCAAAGGTTTTCGGTTTTTTCATTACCTGTACAGTTGCTTCATTATTTTTCAACTTTTCATTTTTAGTTTCACTTGTATTCACCATTATTTCTCCAAAAATAAAATGTCTCCCATGGGACACATCACTTGCGTGAGAGGTGCGGGGAGTCCTGTTAATATTATGATATGATATTTGAGAGAAAAAAATCAACCATTTTTTTATTTTATCATCAAAAATTCCGGCAAAATTTTTTTACTTCTTCTTTCTTTCCATCTCTTCTTCCATCGCCTTCTGTTGCTGTGGCTGTCCTTTGCCTTGACTGGCTATCTTCTTCTGATGATTACGGAGCCGTTTCAGTACCGATCTCCGTGGAGCGTTCTTATCTTTTTTCTTTGGAGTGTTGTTCATCAGTCCGTCAATCATATTATAGTTGGCTTCTTCTGCCATCTCTGCACTGCGAAGATATTCTCCATTATCCATAACCTTCTGCCAGTTTGCCAGCTCTGGTTTCTTCTTTTGTGTTTCTCCAGATTGTGTCTGTCCGGTCTGGGCTTGTGCCTGCATTTCCTGTTGTTTTTGCTGTGCCTGCTCTGCCTGTTGCTGCATGAAATTCTGAATGTTCCGTCTGGCTTCTTCATCAAAGCCGTTGTAACAGTCATTCATAACTACGGTACCTTCTTCACTGAGAATCACATAGGCTGCTCTTGTCCCATACTCCTCATGTTCCATCAGAAACCATTTCTTCTCATTCATTAGGATATAATCCTGGGCAAGCCATGTTCCTTTCTTTCCTTCGATTTCATATCCGGTCGTATCAATGGAAAGTCTGGTATCGGAAGAACTTTTGATTGTGAGAAATTCCGGAATGATGATAAAACCATCTTTGTTGACATAGTAAGCTGTGGTTTTTCCATCATCGGTAATGATGATCACATCGCTGCAACCGATGGAATGACCTTTGAAGTTCTTCGGTCGTTGCTTCTGTAAACGGAGTTTAATATCAGCCGGAGTTTCCCCCGGCTGGATTCTTCCAATGTACACCTGCTGATAGTTTTCTATCTGGACTGTTCTTCCTTCGCTTTTCAGTTTCTCGTAAGAACGGAAACGGACATCCCGGTACTCTGGGGTATCTTTTACCTGATATACTGCACACTGACTTGTACTCATTCTTCGTCCTCCTCTTCCAGTTCCATTTTATATTCTTCCAGATCCATAAGAAAAACTTCATATCCTTCATCGCTCATACAGAACAGTTTTCTTATGGTATTGCAGACAAGCCCGATCATATCTGCATCGCCTTTCAGAAAAGGAATGATATGGTCGATTGCCTCCATCGTGTCATTTCTGTTTCCTTTATCAAACATTGCGGTTACTAAACATTCATCCGCATCAAAGTTCATCGCCAGATCCATCATAATTCCACCTCTCCCTTCTTATGTGTCTTGGATTTCTCCGTTGTTTTATTCTGTTCCTGTGCTTTTGCCCTTGCCTGAAAAATCTTTTAAAGACTGCAGCACAGACTTCTTCACTTCACCTTTTTCTCTGCTTGCAGGTTCTGCCTTTTGTGACTGGCTCTGACTTACAGATACCAGTTCCTGCTCTGCCCTTCTG
>ENA-OQET01000752-OQET01000752.1-human-gut-metagenome-genome-assembly--contig:-NODE-752-length-15984-cov-3.175254_pt1 | contig 15984 bp, 20 predicted proteins | sample MGYA00242800_ERZ504645 | MGnify/ENA primary metagenome ERZ504645 (study PRJEB26092, sample SAMD00036308) | human gut metagenome | host: Homo sapiens | study: EMG produced TPA metagenomics assembly of... | reverse complement strand
AATACGGTAAGAATACATAGTCATTGCGATTATATGTCCCCTAAACAATATGAAGATTTATGGAACAAGGTTAATTAGATGGTCAAACTCTCTATTTAACTTGTCCATTTTCTTGACATAGTACCAATTCTATGGCTCACTCCAATGGATTGGCTGGCTCTCTCTATTGGACGAAGTGGCTCTCAACCATTGGAATACTCAATATATCATATTTTGTATTAAATTAACAAGGACACATATAAAAAGGCAGTTAAACTAAATATTCAACTACCTCTTTTTACCTATATTTTTTCAATAATTTCTCCAGAATTCTTAAAAATACTGTTTTCAGGGATCACTCCTCGTACACAAGATGTAGGATATACATTAGAATGTTTCCCAATGATCGTTCCTGGGTTTAATACACTATTACATCCTACTTCTACATAGTCCCCTAACATGGCTCCTATCTTCTTTAATCCGGTTTCAATTTGTTCTGTCTTTGATTTGATCACAACTAATTTCTTATCGGATTTTACATTAGATGTAATGGAACCAGCTCCCATATGTGATTTATACCCTAATATGCTATCTCCTACATAATTGTAGTGAGGAACCTGTACATTATCAAACAAGATAACATTCTTTAATTCAACACTGTTTCCAACTACACAATTAGCTCCAACTAAAGCTGAACCACGTATAAAGGCTCCATGTCTTACTTCTGTTTCTGGCCCAATAATGCATGGGACTCCGATATAGGCACTCTCAAATACATGCGCACTTTTATGGATCCATACATTCTCACTGACTTCTTGATAAGAATCATCCAATGTTTTTCCTAGTTCAATAATGAATTCTTTGATTCCAGCAAGTGCTTGCCATGGATATTCAAAGCTTGATAAATAATCTGAAGCAAGCGTATGTTCTAGACTATATAGTTCTTTGATTGTAAGCATGCTAGCCCTTCTTTCTCTAAAACTTTCTCCAAACCATCTTATTGACAACACCTGTATACGATTGAATGATCTTGACGACTTTTGTTGATACATTCTCATCTACATAATCTGGTACAGGTATTCCTAGATCATTGTTCTTATTAAGTTCTACCGCTATATCTACTGCCTGTAATAAGGATCTCTCATCTATCCCTGCCAAGATAAAATCCCCTTTATCCAAGGCTTCCGGTCTTTCTGTACTTGTTCTTATGCAGATTGCTGGAAACGGATGTCCAACACTTGTAAAGAAACTGCTTTCTTCCGGTAATGTCCCACTATCACTGACTACTGCATAAGCATTCATCTGTAGACAATTATAATCATGGAATCCTAGTGGTTCATGCTGGATCACTCTTGGATCCAATTTGAATCCGCTTGTTTCTAATCTTTTCTTGCTTCTTGGATGACATGAATATAATATTGGCATATCATACTTTTCAGCCATCTTGTTGATCGCATTGAACAAAGACAAGAAGTTCTTTTCTGTATCGATGTTTTCTTCTCGATGCGCTGAAAGAAGAATGTATTTTTCCTTTTTCAGATGTAATCTTTCATGGATATCACTCGCTTCGATCTTTGAAAGATTATTATGTAATACTTCAGCCATTGGTGAGCCTGTTACATAAACTCTTTCTTTTGGCAATCCGGCTTCATGTAAATATTTTCTTGCATGTTCAGAATAACATAAGTTGACATCACTGATGATATCTACGATTCGTCTATTCGTTTCTTCTGGTAAACATTCATCCTTGCAACGATTTCCAGCTTCCATATGGAAAATAGGAATATGAAGACGTTTGGCTCCAATGACAGATAAACAGCTGTTGGTATCACCTAATACAAGGACTGCATCTGGTTGGATATCGACCATTAATTGATAAGATTTGGCTATGATATTTCCCATGGTTTCTCCTAGATCTTTTCCTACTGCTTCCATATAGACTTCAGGATCGGCTAACTCTAGGTCTTTAAAGAAGACACCATTCAAATTGTAATCATAGTTTTGTCCTGTATGAGCTAATACCACATCAAAGTATTGTCTACATTTATTAATGACAGCTGACAAACGTATGATTTCTGGTCTTGTGCCTACGATGATCAATAATTTTAGTTTTCCGTTGTTTTTAAACATCTTCATTCTCCTTCTATAAAACTCTTTATCTCATCATGATATCGATCTTGTTCTTTCTTAAACAAAAGTACAAGAGAATCAAAATCATTTTCGTTCTGTGCTTTGTTCAAGGCATAATAATATTCTACTTTATTAGAATCATGAATGATAAATGGCAAGATCTTATTCTTTAAACATTCCTTATAAAGGATGATACGTCCTGTTCTTCCATTTCCATCTGCAAAGGGATGGATCTTTTCATATTCAGCGTGGAATAAAGCCAGATCTACAATATCTATCTCTCTTTTTTCATGATAGGAAGCAAGTAAGACTCTCATTCTATTTTCTACTTCATTTGGTGAAGCTGTTTGTATATCACCTACGATATTAGATCTATTCTTATATGCTCCAATAGGATATCCGTTTAGCTTATCTTCAAAGACGCCGCTTTTTAATTGAAAATGATATCGTTTGATCAAATCTTCTGTTAATGGTTCATTATATGTTTTCAACATTTCATTGAACATAGCAAAATGACCTGTCATTTCTTCGATATCCTTTGCCCGGATGATTTCTCCATCACTGGTCAAAGTCCCTGTTTCAAACAAAAAAGCTGTTTGTTTTTTTGTTAGTGTGCTACCCTCAATTCGATTGGAATTGTAGGATAATTCTCTTTGGGTCAAACCATAAACGCCATTTCGTATCTGATGTTCAAATTCATATAATAAATATTCAATCAGTTTCTCTACCATATGATCACTCCCGTGATTCTATTTTACTAAATAAATGTGTTATTTTCTATAACACATCCAGCTTCTATCTTGGTACAAGCCGGAATCTTATTGTTGGCTTTGATCGTTGCACTCAAACATATATGACATCCTTTTCCAATATGGCAATCATGATCGATGATTGCTCCACAGTTGATGATGCATCCTTTTTCAATCACCACATTTGTATTAATAACACTTAAAGGTAATATCACGCATCCAGCTTCTATATTGGCTTTGGGACTGACATAGGCACTAGAATGAACAAAGGAAGCAATTAAACATTCATTCTTTTCCAATTCATCAAGCCATTTCATCCTTGTCTCATTGTTTCCAAATGCTGGATAAAATTCTGTATTTGGATCGATATATTCAATAAATGAAGAGCATTTATTCTCTGTATTGTCATCTAAAAACAAGATTTCTTCATATCTTTTGGATTGATTTGCAATGTCTTCAATGACATGACCATAACCACCGGCTCCTAATATAACTAATCGCATACTATACCTTCTCAAAGAATGTATCCGGATGATCTGGATCAAAGCTTTCGTTGGCCCACATCACTGTAACTAGATCTTGTGTATCGCTAAGATTGATGATGTTATGTGTATAACCAGGTAGCATATGTACTGCTTGGATCTTGTCTCCACTCACTTCAAATTCCATCACTTCATCTGTTCCGATCTTTCTTTCTTGTATCAAAGCATGACCAGACACAACGATAAAGAACTCCCATTTACTATTATGCCAGTGCTGTCCTTTTGTGATCCCTGGCTTGGAAATATTGACACTGATTTGTCCATGATCCCTTGTCTTCAATAATTCTGTAAAGCTTCCTCTTTCATCACAATTCATCTTTAAATCAAAACATGTCTTTTCTTTAGGAAGATAAGATAGATAGGTTGAATACAATTTCTTGGCAAAGGATCCATTTGGAATCGAAGGCATCAATAATGTATTTGGTTGAGATTTAAAGCTTTCTAGTAAAGAAACGATCTCTCCTAACGTTGCCTTATGTGTCACAGGTACATAACAATATCGTCCATCTTTACTTGGAACAACATCCAATCCATCAAATTCACAATGATGTTCTTTCCCTTCTAATGCATCCAACATTTCTTCTACAAGATCATCGATATATAAAAGTTCTAGTTCTGTATTTGGATCATTGACCTGGATTGGCAGATCATTGGCCATATTATTACAGAAAGTAGCAACAGCACTGTTATAGTTTGGACGACACCATTTTCCAAACAAATTAGGAAAACGATATACCAATACTTTGGCTCTTGTTTCTTTTCCATAATCAAAGAAAAGCTCTTCTCCAGCTAATTTGGATTTACCATAATCACTAGTTCCATAACGACCAATCAAGGTAGCCTGTATAGAACTGGATAACATCACTGGACAAGTATTGTGATACTTCTTCAATGTATCCAACAAATCAGAAGCAAATCCTAAGTTTCCTTTCATGAATTCTTCTTCATTCTTAGGACGGTTGACACCCGCTAGATTAAAGACAAAATCACATTCTTTACAATATGTTTCTAATTCTTCTTTGGTAGAATCGATATCATATTCAAAGACAGAATCAACAACTATATCCCTAGTTCGATTCTTGCCTTCTTTGATATTCTTTAAATTTTCGACCAAGTTCTTTCCTACAAAGCCTTTAGCTCCAGTTATTAGTATTTTCATAGGGCCTCCTGTATCTTAGTTTAATGAAATTATATAAATGGTTCACAAAGAATAAAACTCTGTGAACCAATTCATTCTACTTTTCCCAATCTTTTAATGCTTCTTGTACATAATCTGTTGTAAGGATCTTTTTAATCGTTCCTTCTACATCTAATCTCTTTGTATTGTGACTTGTATAAGATTCATCTGCTTGTGTATGCACTTGTCCATTGACCATGAATTTATCATAGTTTAGATCACGACTATCTGCAGCTACTCGATAGTATCCGCCCATATCTTCAGCTCGTAATCTTTCTTCTCTTGTCATCAAGGTCTCATACAGTTTTTCACCATGTCTTGTTCCAATGATCTGTGTTCCTGTATCCCCAAACAATGATTGAACTGCTTTAGCTAGATCTCCAATTGTAGAAGCATCTGCTTTTTGAATAAATAGATCGCCTGGATTTGCATGTTCAAAGGCAAATTTAACTAGATCAACTGCTTCATCCAAATTCATCAAGAATCTTGTCATATTTGGATCTGTAATGGTAATTGGATTTCCTGCTTTGATTTGGTCAATAAACAAAGGAATAACGCTTCCTCTTGAACACATGACATTTCCATATCGAGTACAACAAATCACTGTATTTCCTCTTTCGGCTGCAACACGAGCATTGGCAAAAATGACATGTTCCATCATTGCTTTAGAAATACCCATTGCATTGATTGGATAAGCTGCTTTATCCGTACTTAAACAAACAACACGTTTTACATTGTTCTCAATAGCTGCATGCAATACATTATCTGTACCAATGATATTGGTACGCACCGCTTCCATAGGGAAGAATTCACAAGATGGTACTTGTTTTAATGCTGCAGCATGAAAGATATAATCGACTCCAGGCATTGCATCACGAACTGACTGGATATTACGAACATCACCAATATAGAATTTTACTTTATTTGCATACTCTGGATAACGAGCTTGCAGGTCATGTCTCATATCATCCTGTTTCTTTTCATCACGTGAAAAGATACGGATTTCTCCTATATCTGTTGTTAAGAAATGTTTTAGAACTGTATTTCCAAAAGATCCTGTTCCTCCAGTGATCATCAATGTTTTTCCACTAAATGCTGTCATATTAAGCTCCTTTTTCTATTTCTTCTGTAAAGATTTTGACCAAATCATCAATGCATTTATTTTTTTCAAAATGATTTTGATAATATGAATAACTATTATTTCCAAAATAACTGCATGTTTCTTTGTCATTATAGACTTTTGTGATAATCTGTGCAAGTTCTCTATAGTTTCCAGACTCTGTGCAATATCCACAATCCGCTTCTTCAATGACTTCTTTAACTTCACCACTAATAGCTCCTACAATAGGTTTAGCCGCAAGCATATAGGACTGAACTTTCGCTGGTAAAGTACTATTTACTACTTCATTATTAACCATAGTTATAATGAAACAATCGGCTAAAGCATAATATTGGGGCATATCTTCTACGGGGTGAAATCCATAAAATTTAACATTCTCCAATTTGTATTTATTTGTTAGATCTTCACAGACTTGTCGGCTTAAACCATCTCCAACAATATGAAACATGATATCTTTATGTTCTTTTAAGAGATTAGCTGTTTCAATTATAGTTTCAACACTCTGTGCTGGACCAATATTACCAGCAAATACTATATCAAAAACGCCATTATCAATTTGTCCTACATTTTCATAATTGCTTTCTGCATAGGATGGATAGTAAGTTAATCCTTTTGAATCAGAACTTATTTTAAGTTCATTTTCAAAATATCGTTTAAACGATTTTGAACTGATAATAATGCGATCGGCTTTATTATAAGACCATATACTCATTTTTTCCAAAATCTTATAAAGAGCACTTTCTTTTCCAATAGGTCCTGTAGTAACAGATATTGGCCATTGATCTAAACAATGAATAACAAGAGGAATCTTTTTAAGCTTGCTGACAAGAATAGCTGGCCATGTCATGGATATTGGCGATAATTGATATACATAAACTACATCAAAATCCTTTTTCATAAACAATACTTTTATACATCCAAAAATGGCAAACCAGGCATAGTTTATTCCCATCATCAAAGTAGATTTTCTACGCCCTACCAATGAACATCTTTTAATTTTTACTCCATTTATAACTTGATTTCTATTTTGAAACCATTTATATCCTTTATATACTTTTCCTTCTGGATAATTCGGTAAACCTGTTAAAACAGTGACATCGTGTCCTTTCTTTACCAATTCATAAGTAATATCATTGATACGAAAAGTTTCAGGATAGAAATGCTGGCATACGACTAAAATTTTCATACACTATTCCTTTTCCAATATATATTTAGCTGCATCATATAAATCTTTGCTGTATAATTTGGAAAAAATTTTATTCAAATAATTTGATTTTTAATCAAGATAGAACGACACCCTGCATTTTGTGCTAATTGAATATCCGAATCTTTATCTCCAATTACATAAGATTTATTTAAATCTATCGCAAAATCTAAACATGCTTTATCAATCAAGCCTGTTTTAGGCTTTCTACAATTACAATTGATAGAATATTTTTCAACAACTCCATTCTCATAATGAGGGCAATAGTAAACACTAGAAATATGAACACCTTGTTTTTCTAACATATTCAACAATGCTTCATTCACTTTATTAACTTCTTTTTCTGTGAAATATCCTCTGGCTACACCTGACTGATTAGATACAATTATCAACAAAAAAGAATCTTGCAAAATTTTCAAGCCCTTTACTGAATTCTCTAAAAGCGAAATTTGATTGACATCCGATAAATAATTTTTTTCTTCTATGATAGTTCCATCACGATCTAAAAAAATAGCTCTATTCATTTGAACCATACACCTTTAAAATTTTCTCAATTATATTTGTTGTTGATTTCCCTTGGTATAAAGGAATAAATTCGATTTTTCCACCATAACTTTCCAATATCTTTTTGTTCCGGAACATTCTTATTTTTCCAATCTTCTCCTTTTACTGAAATATTTGGCTTTATGTTCTTGATTATATTTACTGGATTACTATCTTCCATCAAGATAACATAATCCACACATTCCAGTTCACAAATCATCTTAATTCTATCGTCTTGATTAATAATCGGCCTTTGATCCCCTTTATTCTTTTTAACGGATGCATCTGAATTAACCGCAACAATCAAAACGTCTCCTAAACTTTTTGCATATTTAAAAGAATATAAATGACCTGCATGAATAAGATCAAAACATCCATTTGTAAACACAACCGTTTTTCCCTTATTTTTTAGATCTTCAACAATATATTTAGCTGTATCTAAACTGATTAATTTAAATTCCCCTGTATCTTCAATAGTTGCCATCAATTCATCTAATGTGCATGTTGCAGCGCCAAATTTAGAAACAACGACCGATGCAGTTTGATTTGCTAAATTACATAAATCAGGCATAGAAAAACCAAGTGGCATTAAGGTTGCTATAGTTGCTACAACTGTATCCCCTGCCCCTGTGACATCAATTACATCTTTAGCTAAAGCAGGAAAATCTTCTCTAGAACCTTCTGAAAACAAAGTAATTCCCTTTTCTGAACGAGTTAAAGCCAGATATCCTATCCCGCAATCTTCACGCAATTTAAAACCTGCTTCGGTTAAAGCTGTATCACCATGTACTTCATATTGCAAATAATCGTTTAACTCTTTTAAATTTGGAGTTAGGACAGTAGCACCTTTATATTTCTTATAATCTGTTCCTTTTGGATCAATAATTACAGCAACATTTAACAATTTTGCCTTTTCAATAAGCAATTGACAAAAGTTCTCATTCACGGCACCCTTGGCATAATCTGAAATGACCAAAGAATCTACACCTTCAAAAACATTACTTAAATTTTCACTTACATAATCATAATATTCTTTAGGCAATGGCTTTTTTTGCTCTTCATCTAAGCGTAGAAACTGTTGTTTTTTTGCTGTGATTCTTGTCTTTACAATAGTGCATACATTTTTAATTCATCCCAAAAAAATTTCATCATCTATATTCATTTTATTAAACTCTTCTTTTATAAAATGTCCATTTTCATCATCTCCAATGCATCCTATAGCTTTTACTTTTGCACCAAATGAAATAATGTTATTGATAACATTACCTGCACCGCCAAGTTTTTTTGGTTCGATTCTTAATTTCAACAACTGGTACTGGAGCTTCTGGAGAAATTCTTTTAACATCTCCATTAATATAGGAATCGACCATGTAATCTCCAAAAACTAATACTGTTATATTATTAATATTTTTTATTTTCTCGACATTCATAACTTATCCTCTCTTTTTGTTTTCCTTTAAAAGAGATAAATCTTCATCTATTTTTTTAGCTACACTTTTTGTGTTGATTTCTGTAAAACAATATTGCTCTTTTAAAGGACATTCTAACTTATAACAAGGTTTACATTCCAAATCACGATTTATATAGCGTACATTTTCAGAATTATATGGTCTTACACCCGCCGGCCTTTCAGGACCAAAAAAGACATAAGTTACGATTCCATACGCCCCAGAAAGATGGCCTGCACCACTATCATTGCACATCATCAGATCACATATACTTACATATTTAATATACATTTCTAATGATTCACTTAATACTATATATTTTTTATCTAAAGTCTTTAATACTTCTTCAATTTTCTTTACAGCTTCATCTTCGTTATAGCCTTTAAATACAATATAAAAAACATCATACCTGTCTATATTTTTTATTATGTCTCCATAATATGGATATTGGCGTATTTTTTTACTCGCACCTGGATGGATACCAACGATTAGTTGACCATCTAAATTATGTTCTTTTATAAAAGAATCTTTTAAATACGAATCTTTAATCATATAAGGATATTTATCCGCTTCACTGAATGAGCATCCTATCATTTTTAACAAATTCAATTTATCCTCAATGATATGAGTATCCTTATAGTTTTTCGGCATATTAAATACATCTGTTAAGAAACATTCTCCTCCTGAATATGAATAACTAATTTTTCTTCTTGCATGCATATAATGCATAAAATAAAGATATCTAATATCCCCTCTAGGTTCAATTGCTATATCATATTCATTTTTATTAACTATCTTAATGGTTTCTTTTAAATGGTCTAGATTTTTAATGATGTTTTTTATTCCCAAAAAACAATCATTCCCTTTAAATATAATAAAATCATCAACTAAAGATAGATTATTTAAAATAAATTTTGCATGTTTCTGACAAACTAATGTTATACTCGCATTTGTAAAATTTTGTTTAAGAACTTTTAAAAATGGTATTAACATCACAGTATCACCAATTGCTGTAGGATCCAAAACTAAGATTTTTTTCACATTTTTAAAATCAATTGGTGTATCGATTTTCTCCGTATGATAAACTGCAGAGAGCAACAAATTGACAGGTTTTAATAATTTTAATTTACTAGGCGTTACCGATTCCATGACTATACACTTTCTTTACTGATTCTTCTCTAATTCACGTTCTACTATGTCGCACAATAAATGAATTGACAAAATGTGATGCTCTTGCACTCTAGCTGTATTATTATACGGAAATAAAAGATATGTTTCACAAAGCTCTTTCATCTCTCCTCCAGTTTTTCCAATCAATCCTATAGTTTTAATACCATTTTTGTTAGCAACTTTTATGGCATTAACAATATTTGAAGAATTTCCACTAGTTGAAATCCCTATAAATATATCGCCTTTATTCCCTAATGCTTCAACTTGTCTTGAAATAACTTCATCGTAACTATAATCATTTGCTATACATGTCATCACAGATGTATCTGTATTAAGAGCAATAGCTGGATATGGTTTTCTTTCTAACAAAAATCTTCCAACTAATTCCCCTGCAAAATGTTGAGCATCCGAAGCAGACCCACCATTTCCAGCAATCATAATTTTATTGCCATTACGTATACACTCTATAATATCTTTTGATATTTTGAGCAATATTTCTTCAAATCCATTTTCTTTTAACGAATTCAAATTTTTAATGGATTCATCAATAACATCACTAATTAATTTTTTCATAAAAATTTCCTCCAAATAATCCAGTATAAATAAATCTATTGACTATAATTTATCTGTTTTTAAGCGAAAAACATTTCTGCTCTTAAAGAAATACAAAAGTAAGTATAAACTAAACTGCATAAACATTATAACAAAATAACTTATCATTCCTCCTACAATACCATAATTAGATATCAATAAAAAACATGATACGCCACTTAAAGCTAATAATAAAATCTGTATCCATAATTGTTCCTTGTTGCATTGGATGACGATCAATGCATTCAAGAAAACATTTGAAACTGCATAAAAAGCTGAGCCTAAAATAATTAATAGCAAATATATCCGGTAACTTGATAATTCTACATTATAAATAATTTCCAAAACAGGGATGCCTAAAAAATAAGCTATTGGTAAAATAATTAACATGGATCCCAATATTATAGAAGAAATAGTTAAAACTATTTTATTAAACTCTATTTTTTCTCTTCTTTTATAGTGATTGGTTAAACTTACCAGTGAAGGTTGTAAAATAAATTGAGAAAATAACATAACAAAAGTTGCTGGCATGGAAATAATTCCATATATAGCTTGATCACTATCATTTAAAAAGAAATCAATAAAATATCTAGGTAAATTCAAAATTACCGTTACAGTTAAAGTAAACATAAATGTGTACGAAGAAGCTTTTAACAAACCTATTATATTTACTTTTTGAAAATCGTTAATTAACTTTTTTAATTCTTTTAGTATTGTAAATATCGTAGATTAACAAGAAACAAATGCTAATAATTAACAAATACAAACATGAAATCAGTAAATTTTTTGTAAAAAGATCAATTACAATAAAACCTAAAATTGATATAAGTGATTTATATGTCATTGATTTCCCGGCAATATATAGTCTCGAGTTTTTTTGTAAAATTCCATAATATACATCACTAATTGCTTCTATGCATTTAACTATACATAATAGCAAAATAACTAATGCTTTATTTACCGAATATCCATTTATAACTATAAACATTATTGAGATGCATACTGCAAAAAAGGCTGTTAAATATCTTGTCATTACAAACAAAGAATCTGTAAATTTTTTATTTGTATTTGATATTTGATATGTTCTTCCTGAATATAGAGCAAAATAGTTGATAATTCCAGCCGTTGCATACGCAAAGCTAAAAATCCCTGCATCAGGCAAGCTATTTAGTCTAGTAACAACAATCATTAAAAAAAGGGAGTTGAAAGAAAATAATGATGTCCCTAAGGTATTCCAGAAATAATCCTTCTTTACATTATTCACCATTTCGACCTCCCTTTTATTTATTTAATCTTTTCTTTTAAAATTGAAACTTCTTGAATCAATAAAGTTATTTTTCTTTTCTGTGCAGACACAATTACAGTTAACGATATAGTTATGAAGAATAATATGACAATAAATACGCCTACAACTAAGTTAGAAATTGTCTGAAAGCCTAATTGATATGCAAACCAAATCAAAACATCTGGAAAAATAACTAACATCAGTAAAACAATTATAGCTAGCCACCATAAAAACGAATATTTTACAGGTATAATACGCTTGCTTAATATTTTATAAATTGCAAATGCTAATATTAAAGTAACTACTAGAACGGCTAATCTTAGATTCAAAGGCATTAATTTTTTTCCTCCTTATTCCAATAATTACAATAGATAATAATACATTTAACATGTAATATACATTTTTCCAACTACGAATAGAAGATACTCCGCCTAATCTTTCATTCATACTAACAGGAACTTCACAAACAGAAAATCTATCTTTTAATATTTCTGTAGTTGATATAGGTTCTGGGTATTCCAATGGGTAATCTTTAGAAAATCGATCAATTAAGGATTTGTCAATTGCTCTAAAGCCAGATGTCACATCATAAACTTTTTTACCCGTGAAAAAATTGATAAAACCTGAAATCAATTTTATTCCCATTTGCCTAGCCTTTGTTGACTTAAATTCACTTGAAGAAGAATCGACAAATCTAGAACCAATAGACATATTTGCTTCTCCTTTAATTAAAGGTTCAATTATTTTACAAGCATAATTTATATCATGTTGTCCATCCCCATCAAATTGGATCGCAATATCATAGTCATTTTGGTAAGCATACTTATATCCGGTTTGTACAGCTCCACCTATTCCTAGATTATGGATCAAAGTAATATGAGGGATATTATTTTGATTCAATATCATTTCTGTATTATCTTTTGAACCATCATTGATTACTATTACATCAAAATTAGTATTATGATTTTTGTTATACTCTAATATTGAATTATATGTTTTTAGTATATTTTCCTCTTCATTATAAGCAGGAATTACTAACAATTTCTTTACCATAATTATTTCTCCCATTTACTGCAGAATTATACCACACTAAACCCATTATAAAAAGTAAACTAAAATATCTTTAAGAGCCAATACATCAATTATCAGAATAGATATAGTTATTAATTCTTTTTTATATTTAAAACGTTTTAGAATTCCATTCGAAAGAATTGTCAACAATAGTAAAGCGCATGGAACAAAATATCTTCCTTGAACACCTGCCGAAACAGGCCAACCTACCGGAGCCCAATACAAATATAATCCTAGCACAATAATTGCAGCTAGCATTAAAGCTAAAAACAAAAACCAAATCCTTGTCCCAATAGATAGTTTAACTCTTTCAAAACACGTTGAAACGAATAAAGCTATATAGAAAAGATAGTAAGATATCATATTTATATCAATTTCAAGCCAGCCTAACTTACTTACAAAATTTTCAAAATAATATCCTATATCTTGGCGGAAAGTTCTAGCATACATCATAACAATATTCATAGGATTTGAAAGTAAGTACTTTATCTGTTCTGATGCATTTACATTATTAGAAACATAATATACTTCTTGAGATGGTATTGTTTCACCAAAACTAGCTAAGTATTTATGAAGAAAATAGAATCCCAATTCCACAACACACACATAAAGCCAAAAAACACCATTGTTTTTTTGAAATTTTTATAAGTTTCGGAATCACCAAGAAATAAATGCCAAATAAAGGTAAAAATGCATATTTAGCAAATTAACATTATTAAAATCATAGTAATAATAAACAAATTACTATAATCCTTAGTATCTATTGTTTCCTTATCAAAATACAAATATAAGAAATAAGCTAAAGATAAAACACATACGCCATCAATAATGACATCTGAAGAGTATGATCCAGCTAAATGTAATAACATAGGATTGAATAAAAAACAAAAACATCCATTTTAACTTTGGAGTTATTTTAATACTCGCATAACCAAAAACTATGTACAAAATCAAATTTGCCATCCTACCCAAATAATAGCATCCATATAGTGATAAATTTATTAATTTTCCAATGTTAATTGCCAATGCTGGGAAAATATATAAGATAAAATTATAACTACAAGCCTCATGAAACTGCTCTAATTGCACAGGGCCTGTTGTAAAATAAATCGAAGGCAATATTTGACTATAATTTGTTAATTTTTTAGCTGCATAATCTGAATCAATCATCACATGAATACTTGAAGTCAAATTAAAATTAGATACAGAGTAAGCTCTCTGAAAATGTGATGGTTCGTCTGGGACAAAATCTGGTAGTACAAAAAACAAGAAAGTTAATCCCACAGGAATTGCAAAAAGGACAAACAGATTATTTATACTACTTTTATTTTTGTCAAATAGAATAAGAAAATACAAAACAAAAATCAGAAATAAAAACCACCAAAAAAAATTCAAGGAACTAATCGAAAATATATTTTGATAATAATAAATAGTTAAAAAGTTTAAAAAGAAATATATCACACATAGATAGAGTATCCATTCAACAAAATATAGAAAAAGCCTTTTTATTTTATCTAATTTAAGTTGCAGTCTGTACAGTAAATCTTGTTTTTTAAGTAAAATAAACCCGATGCTTCCAATCAAAACACCTACAGTAATAATAAGAATATAAACAACTCCTTTACTCATAAAACTCCCCCTTTCTTAATTATCAACTTGGATTGAAACAATTTGAATCTTTTAGTATTCAATTTCTTTCAAATACCTGCCCAAAGCATCCTGCCATGCAGGTAAACGATTAAACCCATTCTTATCAAGTTCTGTTTGGTTCATTCTTGAATTCTTTGGACGTTTTGCTTTAGCTGGAAATTGATTACTGTCAACTGGTGTTACTTTAACATCCATTCCAGCTTGTTTAAAGATTTCACATGCAAAATCATACCAACTAATGAAATCACCTGAATTTGTAGCATGATATTTTCCATATTTATCTGTTTGGATCATATCCACAACAAGTTTAGCTAAATCATATGTGTATGTTGGATTTCCAACTTGGTCATTAACTACACTTACAGCTCCTCTTTCTTTTCCTAGGCGAAGCATCGTCTTAATAAAATTATTTCCATTCTTTCCAAAAAACCCATGCGATACGAATTATAAAGTGTTTCTTTAGTTTCTCTACAAATTCTTCCCCTTGAGCTTTCGTTAATCCATATACATTTAATGGATGTCTTTCATCATATTCATTCCATGGTGTTGTTCCTTCACCATCAAAAACATAATCTGTTGAAAAGTACATCATTGGAATATCTAATTCTTCACAAACATCCGCAATATATTTAGTACCTGTAGCATTTACCTTTTTTTACGTTTCAAATAATTCTGGCTCTTCAGCCTTATCTACAGCCGTCCAGGCAGCGCAATGTACTACAGCATCATAATTACCGGATTTGATAACTGTATTGACCTGCTCTTGATTTGTGATATCCATTTCATCAATATCTACACCAATAGCCTCAATCCCTCTTGATGTCGCTTCATTCACTACATCATATCCTAATTGACCTTTATATCCTGTAACTAAAATTTTCATAAGTGCTCCTTTCAAAGAAAGTCTGTCAAAAGACAGACTTATTTACTAGCTCTTCCTTTTTCTACATACATTTTATCAAAATAGTTTTGATATTCACCACTGATAATGTTTTCCCACCATTCTTTGTTATCTAAATACCATTGAATAGTCATTGGAATACCTGTGTCAAATGTATATTTTGGTTCCCAACCTAATTCTGTTTCCAATTTAGTTGGATCGATTGCATAACGCATATCGTGTCCTTTTCTATCCGTAACAAATGTAATCAAACTTTCTGGTTTGTTCAACGCTTTTAAAACTGTTTTTAACAACCTGTAAATTTAGTTCTTTCATTATGACCACCAACATTGTATACTTCACCCCTCACGTCCTTTACGAATGATCAAATCAATTGCAGTGCAGTGATCATATACATGTAGCCAGTCACGAACATTTTCTCCTG
>ENA-OQET01000751-OQET01000751.1-human-gut-metagenome-genome-assembly--contig:-NODE-751-length-15986-cov-3.097232_pt1 | contig 15986 bp, 11 predicted proteins | sample MGYA00242800_ERZ504645 | MGnify/ENA primary metagenome ERZ504645 (study PRJEB26092, sample SAMD00036308) | human gut metagenome | host: Homo sapiens | study: EMG produced TPA metagenomics assembly of... | reverse complement strand
GGTTTCCTTGCCAAAAGACAGAGCTTTGCGAACCTATAAATGGCTAGCCGACTTACATTTTCAACACAGCCGATATGCAGACGCAGCACGTGACTTTGAGTTAAGCATCCTTTACGATGAAGAAGACCCGCTCAACTATTACAATGCCGCCCAAATGTTCATCGCTTCCAAAAACAAGCAGAAAGCGAAACTGTATCTCCAGTTATTCTTAGCAAATGCAAACAGACTGGAAGATAAAAAAGAGGCAGCACAACTCATATCCAAAGCCAAAGAGCAGCTCAAGCAATAACCATCAAACTCACATAAATACATGAAAATAAATTTTATCTTAGGTTCAGCATTATTGCTGAGCCAGCCCCTTTACGCTCAAAACGAAGAGGCAAAAGACACGCTTACCGCCCAGATGATGATGCAAAACCTGCCAGAGGTTTTCGTCAAGGCGACACGTCCTATCGTCAAGGCAGAAAGAGGACAGTTGGTTTACAACATGCCACTGCTCATAGAGAAAATGCCGGCAGACAACGCTTATGATGCCCTTACCCGAATACCAGGAGTAAACGAACTAAACGGCAACATCAATTATGCAGGAAAGGAACTGACTCTCATCATCAACGGCAAACCAACCACGCTCAATTACGCACAACTGGCAGAGCGATTAAAAGCCATGCCCGCATCACAATTAGCCAAAGCCGAAGTGATGCTGGCAGCGCCAGCACGCTTACATGTTCGTGGAATGGTCATCAACCTAATTACCAAAGACTATGTAGGAAAGAACCTGCTTTCAGGACAAATACAAAGCGTCTGGAGCCAAAGCAAATACGGAGAAGGGGAAGGCAAAGGCAACCTGCTGTTCCAAAAAGGAAAATTCGGTCTGGATGCCATGTATTCATTTACAGATGGAACATCATACGGTGAAACTACTACCAATGCCAATCATCCCCTTCAAGGGAAACGAGTAGTGTATCATGACAAGACCTCACAGAAAACCCCAGGATTAACTCACAACTATCGTATGGGACTGAGTTATGCCATTACTGATAACCACCAGCTATCCCTGGCATATACAGGAAAATGGGACAGCAGCCAGCCTCATCATGAAACGATGGGAGCAGGCACATCCCAGCAACAGGGCAATGAGCATATTTACCTGCACAATGTAGATGCCAATTACAACCTGCCCTTTGGACTACAAATAGGCATATCCTATCTCAACTACCAAAATCCCAGCCAACAATATCTGGAAGGAACAATACTTGACGAAGAACGTATTCTATACACAAACAGCAAGCAGGTAATAGACAAATGGCTTTTCACCGCCGATCAATCCCACTCATTGAAGAAGGGTTGGGAACTGTCGTATGGTATGAAATTCCAAAACAGCAACAACAGAAGCTACCAAGCCACGACCAACAAGGATGGAGCAGACATTCCAGATGCAACTAGCCAGGTGGATATCGAAGAAAGAATCTTAAGCTTCTATGGCGGCATAAGCAAACAGATAAACGAGCGAATCAGCTTGGAAGCCTCTGTCGAAGCAGAGCAATACCATTCTCCACAATGGAACAAATGGCATATTTATCCCACACTTAATGCATCGTGGAAAGCCAATCCTGGTAACATACTCAACTTATCCTTCAGTTCCAGCTCACAGTTTCCTAACTATTGGTCAACTATGAGCAGCATTTACTATGCCTCTACCTATATGGAGATATGGGGAAATCCTCATCTCAAACCATACTCTACATACGAGACCGACTTGATGTGGACGATCAAAAGTCGCCATACATTGATGGCATTTGCAGAGTTCCAACCCAACTATTCTGTGCAGTTGCCTTATCAGACTACCGACCACCTGGCAGTTATTATAAAGGAGACCAATTTCGACTATAATCATACTATAGGCATTAGAGCATCGACGACTTTCGGTATAGGCAATTGGATGAACGGAAGTGTTTCGGCAACAGGAATCTACAGACATGACAAGAGTAACGATTTCTTTGACTTGCCCTTCAATCGCAAACATATCTCTGCCATTCTTGCCGGAAATCTATCCGCCCAGCTTAGCCGAAGCCATCACATCCATTTCATACTTAACCCATTCTATCAGTCGAAAGCCATTCAAGGACTCTATGACATCAAATCAGTCTTTCTCTTGATTGCTATATTGAGATGGGCTTCCGATAATGATAAATGGAGCATTGTGGTTAAAGGCAGCAACATCTTCAACGAGGGATTCTCTACAAAATCAGTACAAGGCAATCAAGACTACCACATGAACATCAAGCAAGATTGGGCATCTGCCTCCATCTCCATCATCTATAAGATAGGCAAGTACAAGGAAAAGAGAACCAAGGACGTAGATACTTCCAGAATGGGAGTAAACTAGCAAATTTCTTAAAATATCGTCAGCAAACAAGCGTACTTTCTTAAAAAATCGTCTATAGACACGCTATTTTCAGATAAAAGTAGTATCTTTGCACCGTAATTGCATTTTAACTATAAGACGAAAATGAAAATAACAATTATCGGAGCAGGTGCTATGGGCGGTGCTATGGCAGAAGGACTCTTGCAGAGCGAGAAGTTCACTCCATCAGATATTACGGTATCAGACCATAACCAACCAGTATTGGATCACTTCGCAAGCGAAGGAGCCAGCGTAACCCTCGACAACCAGTTGGCTTGCCACGGCGCAGACATCGTATGCGTGGTAGTAAAGCCATGGTGCGTGGAGAAGACATTGAAGGGTATCAAGGATGCACTCAACTACAAGAATCAGAAACTCGTAGTGGTAGCAGCCGGTGTGCCTTCAGCCAACATCAAGGAGTGGTTAGATAAGGATGGTATCACCCCAACCTTCTTCCTCGTGATGCCAAATATCGCTATCGCCTACAAGCAGTCGATGACCTTCATCACTCCTGTAGATGCATCTGCTACAGAAATCCAGCAGATTACAGAAATCTTCGATGAATTGGGCGAAAGCCTCATCATGGAAGAACGCCTCTTCCCTGCTGCCACCGCCATGTCGTGTGCTATCGCTTACGCCATGCGCTATGTAAGAGCCAATGTGGAAGGCGGCGTAGAGATGGGATTCAAGGCTAAGGATGCCCAGAAGATTGTCTTGCAGACCATCAAGGGTGCCGTAGAACTGCTTCAGGAAACAGGCGAACACCCAGAGGCTGCCATTGATAAGGTTACTACTCCTGGCGGCTGCACCATCAAGGGCCTCAACACCATGGAACAGAGCGGCTTTACTAGCGCTGTCATCAATGGTTTGCTGGCAGGAAAAAGATAAAACAACCCAATAAAATATTCGATTATGGACGAAGCTATCAAGCAAATCGGTGAAAGACTGAAAGGTCATCCGCGAGGTTCTCAACATTCCAGCTGAGGAAGTGGCAGAACTTTGCGAAATCAGTCTTGACCACTATCTCAAGATTGAGTCGGGAGAAGCCGACCCTTCTGTGTATCGACTTTCAAAAAATTTCAAAGAAATACGGCATCGACCTCGACGTATTACTCTTCGGTGAGGAACCTCGCATGAAGGGATACTACGTAACCCGCAAGGGACAGGGACCGGAGATTGACCGCAACAACCAGTATAAATACCAGAGCCTTGCCGTAGGATTCAAGGATAGAAAAGGTGAATCCGTTCATGGTACAGGTGGATCCGTTGCCAGGCGACAAGAAGCCGAACAAGAACGGACACGACGGACAGGAATATGATTATGTGATAGAGGGACAGCTCGAAGTAACCATCGAAGAAAAGGTGATGGTGCTGAATCCAGGCGACAGCATCTACTTCGACAGTAGAAAGTCGCATTGCTTCCGCTCACTCAACAATGAGCCAGCCAAGTTCCTTTGTATAATTATCTAGGAGAGTAACTATGATCGAGAGATTTCTAAAACAGACAAAATTCACTTCAGAGCAAGACTTCAAGGAGCATCTGGAGTTTATCATACCAGAAGATTTCAACTTTGCCTACGACGTGATGGACGAATGGGCAAAGATCAAACCAGACCACGTGGCACTGCTTTGGGCAAGCGAACGAGGTGAGGAAATCCGTTTCACATACAAGGATCTGAAGGAGCAGAGCGACAAGGCTGCTGCTTACTTCCAGAGTCTCGGTATCGGTCACGATGATAAGGTGATGCTGATTCTGAAGCGTCACTATCAGTGGTGGCTTGCCATGCTCGGTCTCCACAAGTTGGGCGCCGTAGCCATCCCTGCTACCCACATGCTTACCAAGCACGACATCGTTTACCGCAACAATGCAGCAAGCGTAAAGGCGATTATCTGCTGCGGCGATGATTACGTAGTGGAGCAAATTAAAGAGGCAATGCCAGAGAGTCCTACCGTCAAGACCCTAATCAGTATCGGTCCGGATATCCCAGAAGGTTTCCACGACTGGATGAAGGAATGGAACGAATGTGCTCCTTTCGTTCGCCCGGAACATGTAAACTCTAATGAGGATACCCTGCTGATGTACTTCACATCGGGAACCACTGGCGAGCCTAAGATGGTGGCACACGATCACCTCTATGCCCTCGGTCATCTGACCACGGGTGTATATTGGCACAATCTCCACGAGAACTCCATCCATCTTACCGTAGCCGATACCGGTTGGGGCAAGGCTGTATGGGGCAAGCTCTACGGACAATGGTTTGCAGGAGCCACCGTCTTCGTCTTCGATCACGAGAAGTTTACGGCTGATAAGATCATGCGCCAGATTGAGAAGTATCACATCACCTCTTTCTGTGCTCCTCCTACCATCTATCGCTTCATGATTCAGGAAGATTTCTCGAAGTATGACCTCAGCAGTCTTGAATACTGCTCCACAGCGGGTGAGGCAATGAACCCATCCGTGGCAGAAACCTTCCAGAAGCTGACTGGTGTTCAGATTTACGAGGGCTTCGGACAGACCGAGACCACGATGACACTCGGAACCTTCCCTTGGATCAAGCCAAAGCCAGGAAGCATGGGCAAGCCAAATCCACAATATGATGTTCACATCCTCCGCCCAGACATGACGGAATGCGAGGATGGTGAAAAGGGCGAGATTTGCATCCGCATCGGCGACAACAAGCCTATCGGTCTCTTCAAATATTACTATCGTGATGAAAAGCAGACCAAATCGGTTTGGCATGATGGTTACTATCACACGGGCGATATGGCTTGGCGTGATGAGGAAGGCTACTTCTGGTTTGAGGGCAGAATCGACGACGTGATCAAGAGCTCGGGCTACCGTATCGGTCCTTTCGAGGTAGAGAATGCTCTGATGACTCACCCAGCCGTAGTAGAGTGCGCCATCACCGGTGTGCCAGACCCAATCCGTGGTATGGTTGTCAAGGCTACCGTCGTACTGAAGGATGACTACAAGAGTATGGCAGGTCCAGACCTCATCAAGAAGTTGCAGGATCATGTGAAGCACGAGACTGCTCCTTATAAATATCCTCGCATCATCGAATTCGTAGATGAACTGCCAAAGACCATCTCGGGCAAGATTCGAAGAGTAGAGATTCGAGAAAAAGACAATAAAAAAGAAATAATGATTGAAGGGGCAAGGAATTTGAAACAACAGATTCCTTGCTACAACTAAATATCAGCATAAAATGGGAAAAAGAATCGTAGTAAAGGTGGGCAGCAACGTGCTGACCCGAGAAGACGGGAAATTGGATGTAACGAGAATGTCGGCAATTGTGGATCAGATTGTCTGGCTCAGAAAGCACGAATATGAGGTGATTCTGGTTTCTTCTGGAGCCGTGGCTGCCGGAAGAGCTGAACTGCATGTTGACCACCATCTGGACAGCGTGGAGCAGCGCCAGCTGTTCTCTGCCATCGGACAGGTGAAACTCGTAGGTCTCTATTACAACCTTTTCCGTGAATACAAGATCAAGATAGGTCAGGTATTGACCATGAAGGAGAATTTCGGTGCCGAAGAGCAGTATAAGAACCAGGAAGCCTGCATGCAGGTGATGCTGGAAAACAACGTGCTCCCTATCGTCAACGAGAACGATACCGTATGCATCACCGAGCTGATGTTTACGGATAACGATGAGTTGTCTGGCTTGATTGCCAAGATGATGAATGCCGACACCTTGATTCTATTAAGTAATGTGGATGGCATCTACAATGGCGACCCAAGCGAGCCAACCACCCGCATCATCCCATCGGTTTATTACGACCGTGACATCAGTGAGTACATCCTTGCCAGCAAGAGCAGTCATGGCAGAGGCGGCATGACATCGAAAGTAAAGACCGCTCACGACGTAGCCAATGCCGGCATCAAGGTAATCATCGCCAACGGCAATACGCCAAACATCCTCATCAATCTGAAGGAGCATCCGATGGAGACCCTTCATACTGAGTTTGTGGCAAGACCGCTAAACAAGTTAAATCATTAGGGATAAGAAATACAGAAACCTAAAAAGCAGCAAGCCTATTTATAGACTTTGCTGCTTTTTGTTTTTATTATGAATAGTTGATACGTTATTCTAATACCAATACATGGCTCGTTCCATCGGTCTGGCTGAATACATTCAAGCCAACTTTCATCAGATAGTCACCGCTGTACTGCTTGCCATTGCACTCCAAATCAGACTCCTTGCCAGGCATCAGATTAGTCTCCTTTACGGTATAAACCTTATCGGCATCCAATCCCTGCATCTTCACATTCATCACAGGCTCCTTGTAGCGTGGATGCAAGTCGTATGCAAAGAGAACGGCACGCTGCTTGTCCTTACTTACATAGTTAATGGCACAGTGGTTGCCTTCGTATGGAGAAACCAGGCGATACTGGTCGCCCTCGAGAATCATAGGCTTCATGCTATCGTAGTTCTTAACAGCATTCTGCACAAACTTGTAGTCATCACCAGAAAGCGACTTGAGGTCGATATCAAAGCCCAACTTACATGAACTGCAAATCATCGGTGCGGAACTTCACACTGGTATTCTTGTTCCAGTTAGTTACATGCGAATCCCATGGTCTTGGCTGGGAAAAACTTTGACAGGCTCCACTGGATGTAGAGACGCTCGTATGGATCAGTATCGTCTGAACACCAGAACTCAGTGAAATACTCAGCATCTCGTAATCCATTCTGCCGCCACCGCCAGAGCAGAGCATCATCGGCAACTTAGGATACTTCTTATGAATACGGGTAAGCACCTTGTAGATACCACGCACATGATCGATATAGAAATTACCCTGATTCTCCTTATGATATGGAGAATAGATATTGGTAATCACACTGTTGCAGTCCCACTTGAAGTAAGCCACATCCGGATTCTCCGTCATAATACGGTCCACGATGCCGAACACATAATCCTGTACCTTAGGATTACTGATATCAAGTACCAGCTGGTTGCGGTAATAATAGGTATCACGCTTTGGCTGCATGATGACCCAGTCAGGATGCTTCTCAAAGAGTTCACTCTTAGGATTCACCATCTCTGGCTCAATCCAAATACCAAACTTTACACCAGCTTTTTTGGCATCTCTTACCAATCCTGGTATTCCATCAGGCAGCTTGCTCTTGGTAGCCTCCCAGTCGCCGAGACCTGCATGGTCGTCCTTGCGAGGATACTTGTTGGCAAACCAACCATCATCAAGCAAGAACATATCTACACCCAGGTCCTTGGCATCCTTCATCAACTCAGCTAGACTCTGCTGGTTGAAGTCGAAGCCGGTATTCTCCCAGTTGTTCAAGAGCGTAAAGCGATCTTCCTTACCCATGTTTACCTGATACTGACGAGCCCAATTGTGCAAATTACGGGAAGCCTCACCGATACCATTATCACTCATGGCAAAGATAAACTCAGGAGTAGTGAACGTCTCACCAGCCTTCAGCTTATAATTAGAGGCGTATGGATTGATGGCAGGAATAACACGAGGCTCCACGTTATCTACCTCGAAGGTAAAACGGAAGTTGCCAGGCCATCCGATGGTTCCAAGCATCACCTTGCCCTCATTTCTCCTTGGCTGGCTCATCGAATCCCAGTTCAAAGAACGGCTCCTCATGCATGGCTGCACGGGTACCCAACTTGGTATCAACAATCTTCTTTTCCAGCAGTCAACTGGCAAATCTCAGGCTGTCCTTCCTTAGCCCAGTCGCTATGATAACTGGTAACGAAATACTTGTTTTGCCTTGAAATAAAGCATTGTTTGAGCTATATCTCCAAAGCGTAACCGGAGCTTTCTCCTTATGAGAGATTTCGCTCCACGCCTTGATGACGTTTCTCCTTAGGGTAAGCTGCATAGTGGAGTTTTCACGGTCAGCGGATACACTTTTGTCCTTAAGCGTGATGATGGTCTCAACACCTCCACTGATAGCCTTTTCTTCAGAAGACTGATAATACAAATAGGTGGTCATGTTACCATCTGCATGGGTCACTGCCACTGCCGGCTCGAAGAAATCTTCAGCACCAGAGGTTGCATAAACCTCATGACCTCGCTGGCAGACGGAACCATCAGAAGCCGCATATACATCCCACTTCAGATGATTGTAATCTGAAGGATTCTTCAACTTGTCGCCCAGATACACTTGGTAGAGGCGACCCTTAGGAGAAACCTGCATCACGAGGTCGGTCTTGTCTGTTGACACTCTGATGGTCTTTTGAGCAGATGCCATGATAGACGTCATGCACATCGCTGCGATAATCATAAATACCTTTTTCATCGTTCTTTGGTTTTTACGTGATTGCTTTGTTATAATTAAACGCTATAATTCTTTCGTTATTATCTTAGAATTTGATTCCTGCAGAGAATTCTACCGTGAACGGACGGAGATAGCTACCACTCATGTACTTGCCTTCATATTTTCCGGCTTCCTGCTTGGTAATCAGTTCAGAGCCACTAATGGTACCCTTGGCACCCTTCTCGTTGAAGATATTGATGACACTCACGCCAAGGCTCAGCTTCTTGTTCACATTCCAGTTGATTCCGCCGAAAGTCTCCCAGTGACCATTGAAATAGAGAGCCTCCTGAAGGTTGGCATAGGTCTTGCCGAAGTAACGGAAGCTCAACCAGGCATTCAGATTCTTGGTGATGTCGTATTTAGGGTCCAACTCGATAAGAACCTGAGGAATCTCCTTGACAATCATGTTATTGGCATTCACACCCATAGACTGACCATCACTGAACGTTACGCTCGCATTATAGTTCTTATACACCGGCTTCTGATAAGTGAAGAGTGCATGCATGTGGAAGTTCTTGAACGGATTGATTTCTGCCGAGGTTGTCCAACCCAAAGTCTGGATATTATAGATGAGCAACACGGTCTTGCCCTCTGTTGTGCCAGGCTTGGTAAGATTCTGCTGGTCGATATTGTTCGACTTGGAAATATAGGTCACCATTGAAGAAAGGTCAATCCAATCATTCTTGTAGAAAATACCACCACGAATCAGTGGGATGGTTACTCGCTTATACTGCTCCTCGGTAGGACCTGTTCCTGCATACTCGCTGATGCGTGGGAAACGGGTGGCGATGGTAGCATCGGCTGTCAGACCAAACTGGCGGGTAAGGTTATATGTCAACTGCAAGGTGGCTGCATAATTCAATTTATCCTTGGTTACGTTCTTTGCTTCGATGCTGTGCTCGGAAGCAACAACAGAACCATCAGCAGCAGTGGCGTATGTATTATAGTTACCCATGTGGAATCCTGAGAAACGTGGAGTAGAAATCTGCTCGGCAGACATGCGGTAGTACTCCAATCTACCACCATAGAACACCTTGAACTTAGGACTTACCTTCCATTCGTCGGTAAAGTAGAGTGCCAACTTGTTCTCTGAACCCTTGGTATATTCAGGACTCAACTCATTATAACCGAAAGTCTCAGAACGACGGGCTGTCTGTGTAGGATCAAGCGGATTGACATACATCTGGCTCAATGTGCGTGGATAAGCTTCTACGGTGCCTGCCCACTGGAACGAAGAGGAATAGTAATTGAGATGGTAATACCACTCGTTCAAACCAATCATTAACTTATGGTTGTTCAACTGCTTGGAAATTTCGGTAGTCAAAAGCGCATTGCTCACCTTACCAACATGCAACCAGGTGCGACGACCTTCTATGTAACCACTGTAGGCAGACCCATCAGAAAGCTGATAGCCATCAGCCTCGCTCACCTGAGAGATGGTACTTCCTCCGTAATCCACAAAATTGGCACGTGGAGCATTCATATACTTGGCGTTGAATTTCCACAACCATCCATTATCAAACTGATACTGACTGATGAGGGCAATTTCGTTGGCATGATTCTCACTGCCATCGCTCATATTCCATGTCTCCATCTTTCCTGACTTTGTATTCAAGTATTGGAAAGAACCTTGACGCTGCACGTATGAGTCCATACCAGGGTCAAAGCCATCAATCTTCTTGATACTGCCGTCGCCTGAATAGATAAATGGTGCGGCATTGGCAAAATTGCCAGGATTCTTGCTGTTGGAATACTTATATAATAAGGAGACACGTCCCTTTCCATCATTCAAGATGCGAGTGATACCGAAATGATAAAGTTGGGTACGGTCGGCATAATCAGTAAAGCGAAGCTTGAAACTACCTGGATCGAAATTCTGATACATACTGGCAGTATAAAGCCAATTGTCACCGATTCCACCAGACAGGTTGAGATCTACATTCTGCATACCAAAATGGTTTGCCTTATAGTTGAGCTTGCCCTTGAACTCTTTCTGTCCCAACTCGCTGAAAGAAGAAACTGCGTATGCAATATTACCTGTAGCAATGGCAGACTCAGATGGAGTCATCAAGTCGGTACCTTTCAGTGAAGCATCGCTACGCCAATGGGCAGACAGTCTGTGTACGGAAGAAGAGTAAACGGCAGGAAGACCGTTCTCATATACGGTTACATCCTCGCTTGGCAATCCTATCTGGATTTCACGAGGCTTGTTGGCATCAGATGCGTTGAGCATCACATTACGCTCTTCCTTTTTCTCCTTGTTTTCAGATTCGTCGGAAGGAAGTGCATACACTTGGCTTGCAGCAGACATTGCTACCAAAGCCATAGAAAATGTACGGATTCTTAAGTTCATAATCTTACAGTTGTTTATTCTTATTTTGACATGATTTCACTTGCCACCGAATGCGATTCGATTGTAGTTGCAAAGTTAAGGAGATTTTTCAGACATTGGCATCGTGTGTAGGTTACGAGTAGATAAATACCAGGGTTTTCAAGTTCATAACCTATTAAAAATCAAGCTATCTAAGATATTAATACTTTTTAATAGAGTAGATGATAAAAAGAGAAATAAAAGTAGTATCTTTGCAGAAAAATACAACTATAAGGCACTCTAATAGCCTACCAGATAGTAACAATAACAATTAAAAGGATAGTTATGAAAGTAGTATTGTGGTTCTTAATGATGCTTATGCCATTACTGGCAAGTGCTTCTTCCGTAAACGAGGAACAGCTGTTCCATCGTTTAGACAGTTACATCGCTCAGCGAAGCAAGTTTACCCAAAGAAAAGAAGCGAAACTGCTAAGACTCAAAAAGCAACTATACACAACTTCCGACAAGCACAACCAGCTTAGGCTCTATAACCAAATCTACAGGGAGTATTATACCTACCGTTACGACTCTGCCATGACATACGCCAAGAAAGGCTACCAGCTGGCTGTACAACTTCAGGATGATTATTTCGTCAACCTGAATAAAATCAATCGTGCGGCAGTGCTATCGACGGGTGGTTTCTACAGCCAGGCAGAAGACTTAATGCTCACAATGGATGTGGAGAAAATGTCACCTAAGTTATTGCAATACTATTATTATACCTTGACTTGGGTATATAGCTATTGGGAAACATTCTGCAACAAGTCGGAGTTTCAAGAAGGATTAGCAGCCAAGAAACGTTTTTATTTAGGCAAGACTCTTGAACATATCGGCAACAAGGAATCCGCTCTTTATTACTATCTTTCAGGAGAGTTTGAATATCTAAAGCAGCGTACAAGCAAAAAGACGCTTCGGTTCTACATGAAGGCACTTTCAGCCAGTCCCCTGAACAGCCGTGTGCATGCCTCATCGGCTTATTGCATTGCCCGCTATTATTATGATACCGACCAAAAGGATTTATACGAAAAGTATATTGTAGAAGCAGCCATCTCAGACCAGATATGTCCCCTGAAGGAGAATCTTGCCCTTCAGGAACTTTCCACCTATCTATATAATAAGGATGCCTCCTATGCAAAGAGGGTTGCCAAATACATCTATTGCTCCATGGAGGATGCCCAATTCTACAACAACCGTCTCCGCATGGTTGAGATTTCCCGCATACTTCCCCTTATCACAGAAACGAACCATCAGGCAGAAGTACGCAAGAACCGCATCGTAACAGCATCCCTCGTCATCGTGAGTATCCTGTCGCTAGGATTCCTTGCCATGGCTTTCTTTGCGTTCAAGATGAACAAGCGTCTGGTCAAGAGCCGTAGGGAGATAAAAAGCCAAAATACACTCTTGGACGAACTGAACCAGAAACTGCTCAACACCAATAAGCGAAGAGAGACCTATATGCATTTATTCCTGGACATCAGTGCCGTATATATCAAGAAACTGGATGATTATCGCAAATTGGTAAGCCGCAAAATCAAGGCAAAACAAACTGCCGATCTTCTGACTGCCATCAACAGCTACAAGCTGGCAGAAGAAGAGGCAGCCAACTTCTATATTCGCTTCGACAAGGCATTCATTGACTTGTATCCGAATTTCGTGGAAGAGTTCAACCAACTGCTGTTGCCAGAAAAGCAGATTGTTCTCCCTGCCCCTAACAGTCTCACCAAGGAACTGCGTATCTATGCACTGATGCGACTAGGAATTACGGATGGTCAGGAACTAGCCACCCTCCTATTCTATTCTACGCAAACCATCTATAATTACAAGACAGCCATCAGAAAGCGAGCCAAAGACCTCACCACTTTTGATGCAGCCATCAACCGACTATGCAATGTGATAGGCTAATCAGAGCAAATGCTTGGCAAGACCCCAAGCGTATTAATTTGCAAGCTGCACGCAGACAGGTTTTCCAACCTTTATATCCTGCTTCGTATCAACCATCATTCCTGTTTTCTTATTGAGTTTGAAAACTTGAATCACATGACTGTCACGGCACGCCACAAGCATGAACTGTCCGTTAGGCGTGATGGCGAAATTGCGAGGATGGGCAGCTGTAGGTTGGAAGCCTATCTTTGTGAGCAGCCCCGATTTCTTATCTACGGCAAATACCGAGATGCCCTCATCGGTTAACCGATGGGATGCATAGAGGAAGCGGCCGTCAGGAGACTGATGAATATCGGCACTTCCAAGCGTACGGGTCTTCGAAGCCTGTATGCGCTGCAACTCCTGCAATGTACCCTTGTTATATCCCAATACGGTTACCGTGCCATCCAGTTCGCCTATCATGTAAGCCACATTGCCTTTTGAGTTGAATACAAGATGGCGTGGTCCCGTTCCTTTAGGAGCCTGATAGGCAAGAACAGGATTAGATAAAAATTCCTTGCCATCATTTACCTGGAAGCGCCAGATACAGTCGTTCCCCAAATCATTGGCAAGCATATATTGATGATCAGGAGTCATCTGGCAGCAATGGATATGCGATACCACACCACTCCCCTCCCGATGCATATCGAAATATTGCGATTCTGGCGCCACACTTCCATCTTCCTTGATTGGGAATACGGAAATATCACCCCCATTATAATTGGATGTCACCACATATCCACCATACAGCATCACATTGCATGGTGCCGCACCCGGCATCTTGTTTTCCGGTCGAGTAGCCTTCGTTCCGCACTTCTGATACCCAAGCGGAGCCATCTCTCCCTTCGTCCTATTGAGAATGAAAGCCCCGAGTCCTTGTCGCCCATCATCATATTCGCTCACAGCATAAACCCGATTTGCATCATGATTCATCATGAGAAACGAAGGGTTGCCCGCCTTCACATCGCCCACCAATTGCGATTCCCCTGTACGTTGGTTGAAACGATAAACATACATTCCATCCGAAGTACTCTGGTCGGTATAGGTACCTACTACCATTGTAAGTTCATCACTCGCCACTGCCGGCATCCCCACAGCCATCGTCAATGACAAGCCTGCCAATATCGTCTTTATATTGTCCATAATTGCTATATTTCTTATCAAGTCAATAGTATATATAATGTTTAGAGGGGCAAAAATACAAAAAGAAAAGGAAACGGGCAAATGAAATGGCAGAAAATTGAGAATAATCCTCAACTTTCTACCTTTTTCTTTTGCATATTCAATAAATAGTTGTATCTTTGCCATTACAATAAAGTTGTAACACAAAAAATGTAATGACGTATGAAACTAAGTAACAGGAAATTAGCAAATCCTTTCATCTACCAAGGTTATGAAAGTCCCAAGTATTTCTGCGACAGAGAAAATGTGCTTTAAACGTGCGGAATGTGCTTAAAAAAAATAGATTCCGCACGTTTAAAGCACATTTTCATAGATATTGCATCAGCCACAGTCATAGAATTCCACACTAGAAGGATACTACTTTCTTTTGGAAATACATTTTTTATCTGCAACTTTTATCGAAAAAAGTGAAGAGAAAGATTGCTTTTTCGATATATTATCGTATCTTTGCACTTTGAACAGCTAAAATCAGTAGCATTATGAAAGAACCCGGCAAGAAATATAACGATGAAGACAACATGCTCGTCAACGACTTGCGCTCCATCGTCAGCAAGGCTCGCAGCAAAGCATTTGCTGCCGTCAATTATTCTCTGGTGGAAAGAAACTGGAGAATAGGACAACGTATTGTGGAAGAAGAACAGAACGGAGCATCACGTGCTAAATACGGAAAAGCATGTGATAGAGGTCGCTTCGGCTGCTCTTACGGAGGAATTCGGAAAAGGATTCTCGGAGACAAACATCATGAATTTCAAGAAGTTCTACCTGAAATTCAAAGAGTTAACAATTCCTCAGACAGTGTCTGAGGAATTCAAAAAGCAAAAACAGCAGACACTGTCTGATGAATTATCTTCGCACTTTCAAAAAGGGCAGACACCGCCTGCCCAATTCGAACTACGCCTTCTTCCTTGGTCTCATTACGAACGTCTAATACGAGTAGAAGACAAGAAGGCTCGTGAATGGTATGCAAAGAAGGCATTCGAGCAAGGTTGGAGTTACCGAACCCTCAACCGCAATATCAACACCTTATATTATGAACGTCTTCTTATGTCAAAGAAGAAGCAGCCAGTCGTTAACGAGATGCAAGACAAGACAAAGGCTTATCAGCAAGACAAGCTCGAATACATCAAATCACCAGTTGTCTTGGAATTTCTTGGATTACCGGAAGACACCTCCCTTGCAGAATCAAAACTGGAAACAGCCATCATCAACAACCTAGAGAAATTCTTGATGGAAATGGGAAAGGGATATGCACTCGTGGCTCGTCAGCAACATATTCGAACCGAGGAAAACGACTACTACATCGATTTGGTGTTTTACAATTACCTCATCAAATCATTTATTTTGGTCGATTTGAAGGTAAATCGCATCACTTACCAGGATGTAGGACAAATGGATATGTATCTTCAGATGTACGACAAGATGAAAAAAGGACCAGACGACAACCCTACCATCGGCATCATTCTTTGTACCGAGACCGATTCGGATGTGGCACGATACTCTACCCTCGCCAAAAACGACCAGATGTTCGCAGCAAAATACAAGTTATACCTGCCAGACAAGGAAGACTTGAGAAGAGAAATCGAACGACAGAAGGAACTGTATCTAATGGCTCATCCTGAAGAAAACGATAAAGAGTAATTCTTCTGGCAGTATCAGAATAATTAGAAGGAACCATTACAAAAAGGTCAGACGCTGCCTGACCTTTTTTATCTCATTTTGTATAACTATCCATTTATCTATAAAATCATTACTTTTTCTTGCATAAAGTTTGCAATTTCCAATATTTATGCTTACCTTTGCCGCTGTTAAGAGGAAACTCATA
>ENA-OQET01000749-OQET01000749.1-human-gut-metagenome-genome-assembly--contig:-NODE-749-length-15999-cov-3.996283_pt1 | contig 15999 bp, 17 predicted proteins | sample MGYA00242800_ERZ504645 | MGnify/ENA primary metagenome ERZ504645 (study PRJEB26092, sample SAMD00036308) | human gut metagenome | host: Homo sapiens | study: EMG produced TPA metagenomics assembly of... | reverse complement strand
CTTTTCAGTCCAGGTACTTTTTGCAAAGTATTGTAAAGAGCTTCTCTTTCATCCTCTGTAAGTACTTTTTCCCTCGGAATGATATCTTCTGCATTTTTTCTTAGGCTGCATAGAATCGATCAGCTTGTTCCATTTCTTCTTCTTCTGAAACCGGTTTTTTTTGCTTTTTTTCGCAGGTTTTGGATTTCTTAACTTCTCTGACAGGAATCTCCATTGTCTCTGCATTATCAATATCATTGAGGAAATCCATTCCTTTCAGCAGATCATCCTCATCTTCATAACCATCTTCTTCTCCGAAATCTTCATCATCTTCCATCAGAGAATCAAATTCATCTGTTTCCGGTTCTTCCTGATCATTCTCATCGGATTCCGTTTCATCCTGTTCCGGCTCGGCTGCTTTTCCTGCCGGACCATTCATAAATTCATCCTCTGCACTCTGAAGATCTTCTTCGGACATATATTCTTCATCGTCCTCCGGAACAGTTTCCTGAACCTCTTCAGCTGGTTTCTTTGCCGGAATCGGTCCTTTCGGAATTTCAATTCCCTGGGCAGACGCAGCTGCAAGGATCGTATCTTCAAGATTAAATTCAAAATCATCTGAAGATGCATTTTCTGCACCTGGCAGGCAAATATCCGGTGCTTTTGGAATTTCTATTTCTTCAGGATTATCCAAATTCATATTCTTCATGGATTCCGGAATTTCAAGCTCCGGCATTTTCATTTCAACCGGCTGTTTTTCTGTATTCTCAGCCGCTTTATCTTCCTTCTCAGCTTCAACATTTTCAGCAGGCTCAGCTGCTTCCAGAGTATCCTCTGATTCCAGTATCTCCGTATTTTCTCCGGCAGTCGGTTCTTCCGGACCGCTCTTGATTTCCTCTTCGGTAACCTGCTCGATCATTTCTTCCATATTGCTGAAAACAGACTGTCCTGGATTCTTAGGCGGATGGATCATTGCATCTTCCGGCTCAAGTTCCGGAACATTCACATCAGTCTCATCAGAAGAAATGTCTTTGATAAGTTCCTCCTGGACTTCTTCCGGAGCTTCCTGTTCTTCTTTCATGAAATCTTCTTCAGTTTCTTTCTTTTTGTTTCCACTGAAGATATCTCTGATACCTTTCGAAATTTTTTCCTGAAGACTTTCTGCACTGTTGACATCTCTCTCATCGATTGCTACGCTCTCGATCACAGGTCCGTCCTCTTCTGCAGTTTTCACTTCCTGCGCAGGCTTTTCTTCATTGATAGAATCCGCATCTTCTACAGGTGTAAGTTTTGGAATAAACTGACTGTCATATTTTTCTTTTTCTTCTCCCGTCAGCATTCCCATTCTGTTCTTGAGATCCAGTGCCTTCATAACGTATTTTCCGTCACTGAACCAGAGAACCATTTCATCACAAAGACTCAGACACTTCTGAGTATCTCCATTCTGATAATACAGTTTTGCCAGTTCATAAGACCAGCGCTCTGTAAATTCTTTCTCTTTGTATTCTTCCAGGATTCTGATCTGTTCATCCAGAGAAACCTGTTTTTCCTTGCAGATTTTGTACTTGAGGATATATCTGGTGTTATCATTTGGTGCAACCTCCAGAAATTCCTCATAAAATTCTTCCGCTTCAGCGATATCCTTCATTTTGAGGGACACTTCAATCAGGCGGTATAAAATATTTTTGCCAATCGGTGCTCTGTGATAAGCCAGAAGGAAGATTTCCTTACTGTCTTCGTATCTTTTATTTGCTGCATAGATTTCTCCAACAACGCATAAGGTACGAACATTCTTAACACGACGCCAGTCAATACTGTCTACCACTTCCATAGCATCCTTGTAATTTTTCTTTTCTACAAGGCGATTTATTTCTTCGAGTTTGATCCGAAATTCCTCTTTATCCAATGCATTCACCAACTTTCCAATATTAAAAACAGTGTAACATATGCCATAATGCTTGTCAAAATGTGATAACCACAAAAAATTACTTTAAATTTACAGGGTTAAACACCTCTCCTTTTACTACTTTGAAAACTTTGTTAATATGAAACTGGTGGCTTACAAAATCATCCAGTCCCGTACAGGTAATTAGCGTCTGTATATCATGAATGCTGTCCAGCAGATATGTCTGTCTGTTGCTGTCCAACTCTGAAAGTACATCATCCAGAAGAAGTATCGGCGTATCTTTGATTTTTTCTTTTACCAGATAGATTTCTGAAAGTTTCAAAGACAGGGCCGCTGTTCTCTGCTGTCCCTGTGAACCAAATTTCCGGATATCGATCCCGTTTACCATAAAACACAGATCATCTCTGTGTGGACCGGCAGATGTCATTTTCATCCGCATATCACGTTCTCTGTTTTTTTTCAAAGTTTCTTCAAAGCATTCTGACTCTGTACTCGGTTCATAAATAACCTCAAGATGTTCTTCTCCACCCGTCAGATTACGGTGGATATCCTGAATCACATCATTCAGGTCTCTGACAAAATCCCGCCTTTTTTCAATGATCTTCTTTCCGTACTGCAACATCTGAATGTCCCAGATTTCCAGTGTTTCCCGTAAAGAAGGATTCTGGTAAAGATCTTTCAGAAGACGGTTTCTCTGATTTACGATATGATTATATCCTGCCAGATCCGTCAGATATATCTGGTCAAGCTGGCATAATTCCAGATCCATAAATCTTCTTCTCTCACCAGGTCCGTTTTTGATGATATTCAGATCCTCCGGTGAGAAAAAAACAAGATTTACGATTCCAAATAATTCCCTGGCTTTTTTGATCGGTAATCCATTGATTGCCACGCCTTTTGCCTTATTTTTACGAAGATGCATGTCGATCTTATAAGAAAGCTCATCCTTTTTTACCATCATTCGAATATGAGATTCTTCCTCTCCAAAACGAATGATTTCTTTGTCTTTACTTCCTTTATGTGATTTCGTTGTCCCACAAATATACACAGATTCCAGAATATTGGTTTTACCCTGCGCATTATCTCCATAAAAAATATTGGTTCCTTTATCAAAATCCAGCTGCAGATCCTGATAATTTCTGAAATTCTTAAGTTCTATCGATTCTATATACATAATTATCTGATGACTTTGATTTCCTGATCTTCAAAAGTGATCACATCACCTTCATAAACCTTACGGCCTCTTCGCTGGTCAACTTCACCATTTACCTGAACAAGACCATCCTGAATCGCATACTTTGCTTCCACTCCGTCTTCTACGACTCCGGCAAGTTTCAAAGCCTGTCCGAGTTTTATAAATTCATCTCTGATTTTGATTTCCAAATCATTCACCTCTTATCTGGACTGATTCTATTTTTATCTATTCTGATTCTGACTGATATTTACTGGCAGGATCAGATATGTGTAGTTTTCTTCATCATCTCTGATAAAACATGGTGCTTTCGGGTTCATCAGATACATATGAATTACTTCATCATCTATAACTTTCAAAGCATCGATCAGGAATTTCGGGTTGAATCCGATGAGAATATCTTTACCATCTTTTTCAATATCAATCTCTTCATTCATGGAACCCATAGCAGAATCGATTTTCAGTTCCATGCTGTTGTCTTTGATCTCAATTACGATTGGTTTCTTATCACCTTCTCGTACCAGAAGTGTTGCTCGGTCAATACAGTCAAGGAATTCTTTTTTGTTTACGCTGACTTTTGTATCGTAATCACTGGAAAGCATCTGATCAATGCGGAAATATTCTCCTTCGATCAGTCTGGAAACAACCATGGTCTGGTCAAATTCAAACAGAATATGATTTTTTGTAAAATAGATACTTACCTGATCATCAATTTCACCGGACAGGATCTTGCTTATCTCACTTAATGTTTTGCCTGGAACAACGATCTTGCGATCTGAATATTCTTTTTTCAGAGGCATCTTCCGGATAGAGATACGATGACCATCCAGAGAAACAATTTTCAGACAATTATCTTTTATTTCAAATAATTCTCCAGTCATCAGGCGGTTATTTTCATTAACTGCAATGGAAAAGATTGTCTGACGAATCATTTCTTTCAAAGTAAACTGAGAAAGAGTCAGTGATTCATCTTTTTCAATAACCGGAAGATATGCAAAATCTTCGCCTGCTTTGCCCGGAATTGTAAATTTGGCTTTTTCACAGGTGATCGTAGCTACGAAATTGCTGTCTGTGGTAATGGTTACATCATTATCCGGAAGTCTTCGAATAATTTCATAGAAGATTTTTGCATCAAGAGCAACCATACCTTTTTCTTCAATATGGCCCTCAACGATTGTTTCAATACCAAGTTCCATGTCATTGGTAGTAAATTTGATCTGGTTTGTTGTTGCATCCATAAGAATACATTCAAGAATTGGCATTGTTGTTTTGGATGGTACAGCTTTCAAAGATATATTTACGCTTTTTAAAAGATTACTTTTGGAACAGATGATTTTCATGATGTGTATAACTCCTTTCCTGTTTCAGAATTGGCTTTATAAATAAAAATATATAAAGAAATCCGCCGTAGCCGCCTTAGGGGGGTGTGAATATGTGAAAAAGTCTTTCAAACCTTGAAAAACGGGGATTTCTTTACTGTATAACTCCGTGTATAAACGACTTTCAAAGTTAAAATTGTGTGTGGAAAAGTCTCTTAACCTTGTGGATTAATTTTTTTCCTTAACGTATCAATGGAGTTTTTGAGGTTATCATTTGTCTTTAATTCGTTCTCAATCTTTTCTATCCCGTGCATAACTGTGGTATGGTCACGGTCTCCCAGATTTTTGCCGATTGTTTTGAGCGAAGTATCTATAATATCACGGCACAGATACATTGCAATCTGTCGTGGCATAACGATTTTGGAGCTTCGTTTATTGCCGCAGAGATCTGCAACTGTTACGTGATAATGCTCAGCAACTACAGAAATAATGTAATCTGGAGTGATCACCTTCTGTTCATCCGGTGAAATAATGTCTTTTAATGCCTGTTCGGCAAGTTCCAGGGTTACTTCTTTCTTTTCCAGTTTGGAGCTGGCCATGACTTTGTTGAAAGCACCTTCCAGTTCTCGGATATTGGATTTGATATTTGTTGCGATATATTTGATGACTTCTTCGCTGATATTATAGCCTTCCAGTTCTTCTTTTTTTGATGAAGAATAGCCATTCGTGTCTCATAATCCGGAGGGTGATATCTGCGATCAGCCCCCTATTCGAATCTGGAACGGAAACGTTCTTCCAGGATTTCCATATCTTTTGGCGGTTTATCAGAAGATATGATGACTGTTTTTTCGCACTGTGCAAACTGTTAAAGGTATGGAAAAATTCTTCCTGTGTAGATTCCTTTCCTATAATAAACTGAATATCATCGACAAGAAGAACATCGATGTTTCTGTATTTTTCACGGAATTTGGACATTGCTGAGTTGTTTCCGTTTCGGATCGTTTCAATCAGTTCATTGGTAAATTCTTCACTGGTAACATACAAAACTTTGCTGTTTTCATCGTGCTCAATAATATAATGAGCGATGGAATGCATAAGATGGGTTTTACCAAGACCGGCACCTCCATAGATAAACAGTGGGTTGTATGTATCTCCCGGAGATTCAGCAACTGCAAGGGCTGCGGCCTGTGCAAATTTATTATTGTTACCGACGATAAAGGTATCAAAAATATATTTGGGATTAAGGTGAGCTTCTTCACAGCGGCGGTCAATATCGGTAAGACCTGTTTCTGCTGCAGCATTATCATAAGAAGAAACTTCCTTTTTTGGGTGCCTCATCAGGAGATATGAATTTGACTTCGCATTCATCCATGCCGGTTATTTCGCAAATAGTAACCTGAAGGAGAAGCTTATACTTCTTATTAAGAAGGTTTATTAAAACAACCTGTTCGGAAGGAACAAGAATTGTAATCACATTATCCTTGACATCATAGACTTTAGCGGCTTCAGCCAGGTATTAAAGGCAACATCGCCTACATCGTAATCTGCTTTAACAGTCTGCAGAATTTTATCCCAATTTTCAATCACTTTATCCATGTTTCTATCTCCTGGTTTTTTGAAAGTTTATAGTATAAGTCAAAAGACATAAATATCCTTTTATATATTATAATAAATTCGCGTGATTAGCAACGGTTAATTGGGGGTATAAAGGGGGAAAATTCACATGTTACGGGGATAGTTTTCCACTTTGTCCACATGTGTATAACCATGAAATGGTGGATAAAACTCCATAAGTTTACATAACATTGGAAATAGTGGAAAAAGAGCTATGGGGATTGTGTATAAGTGTATCCACACTGAAAAAGATGTAAAATAAAGGTCTTTTTGAGTATGTTGTGTAAAAAACAGTCGAAAAATGGGGATAAAAACACAGGAAAAATTAGAGTTATCCACAAGTTATCCACAAAAAGTGGATAACTTTACGTTAACCATAACTTTCCACATAGATGTGTGGGTTAATCCACAATTGGCTGAAATGCTGATATTTCTTGAGATTTTTAATATTTTGGCTTGACGAACAGGGTCATTATGAATATAATTGAAATGATGTTCTAGGAAAATATTACGAATACGCTATAATAGATAAAGGAGGTGCTTTACCTATGAAAATGACATTTCAGCCAAAGAAAAGATCCAGAGCTAAAGTTCATGGATTCAGAGCTCGTATGAGCACAAAAGGTGGCCGTAAAGTATTAGCTGCCAGAAGATTAAAAGGAAGAAAACAGTTATCAGCCTAAAGATATAAGACCGCAGTTGATGTGGTCTTTTCTTCTATAATGAAAAAAGGAGGATTCGATGAAATATTCAGAGTCCTTAAAGAAAAACAGAGATTTTCAACAGGTTTACAAGCGTGGAACATCAAAAGCAAATCGGTATCTGGTGATGTACGTGCTGCCTAATCAGCACATGATGAATCGTCTGGGAATATCAGTAAGTAAAAAAGTAGGGAATAGTGTGGTTCGCCATAGACTCACCAGGCTGATCAGAGAAAGCTATCGTTTAAATGAAGAAAAATTTGACAGAAATCTTGATATTGTAGTGATCGCCCGTAATTCTGCAAAGGACAGAAGCTATCAGGAGATTGAGAGTGCCTTTATGAATCTGGCACAGAAGCATGCAATTGCAGGAGGAACGGATGAAGAAACTTCTTATTAAAATGATACGACTCTATCAGATCTATATTTCACCGATGAAGAGAACAAAATGTCCTTATATTCCCACATGTTCTCAATATGGTTTGGAAGCAATCGAAAAATATGGTGCGCTTAAGGGAGGATTACTTGCAGTATGGAGAATATTACGCTGTAATCCTTTTTCTCATGGAGGATATGATCCCGTACCATAAGTGTAAATGGAGCATGAGCCGTCCGTCGTGACGGTTTACTTCATAAGATTATCCAGGAGGAACTAGAAAATTGGAAAGTATGATTTTGGCTACTAAGAGTGGTACCCCGATCATTGGTCAGATTGCAGTTGTAATGGGATGGATCATGAATGCAATCTACAAGGTTCTGGAAGCCGTAGGAATTCAGAATCTTGGCCTTTGTATTATTATTTTCAGTATTCTGATCTACCTTTGTATGACTCCTCTGCAGATCAAACAGCAGAAATTCTCCAAGCTGAGTGCGATCATGCAGCCTGAGATCCAGAAGATCCAGAAAAAATACCAGGGTAAAAAAGATCAGGATTCCATGATGAAGATGCAGGAAGAAACACAGGCAGTTTACCAGAAATATGGTGTATCTGCGACAGGAAGCTGTGTTCAGCTGGCAATCCAGATGCCGATCCTGTTTGCTCTGTATCAGGTAATCCAGAACATTCCGGCTTATGTTGGAAGTGTTTACAATGTATTTAACGGTGTCTGCACAAAAATCCTTGCAGTAGACGGATTTACAGATATCATCAACAACTTTATCACAGACAACAAGATGACACGAGTAAGACAGGTAACTGAGAATGCAGATTCTATCGTAGATTTCCTGTATGCGCTGTCTCCGTCTCAGTGGGAATCCTTACAGAATATCAGCCAGTTCTCCGGATTTTCAGATCAGATCAGCAAGACTGCTTCTGAAATCCAGAAAATGCAGACATTTGGTGTGCTGAACATTGCTGACCAGCCACTGAGTTATATCAAAACGGGATCCCTGATCCTTATCATTGCAGCTCTTGCAATTCCGCTTCTTTCCTGGGCTACACAGATGCTCAACCTGAAGCTTATGCCACAGGCAGCGACGCAGAATGGCAATAATGATAACAATGCCATGGCAAGTTCCATGAAGACGATGAACACAGTAATGCCGCTTATGTCAGCATTTTTCTGTTTCACCTTCCCGGTAGGTCTTGGTATTTACTGGATCGCAAGTTCCGTAGTAAGAAGTATCCAGCAGCTGCTGATCAACCGTCATCTGAACAAGATGAATATCGATGACCTTGTTAATGAAAATATGAAAAAGATGGAAGCCAAGAGAGCAAAAGAAGGACTTCCGCCGCAGAAGATTACAAATCAGGCTCATCAGAGTGCCCGAAACATCAATAAGATTGAAAAAGGCATGAGTGGTACTGATGAAGCAAATCGTGCAAAAAAAGTAGAAGAAGCTTACAAGAATGCATCTCATGCAAAAGCCGGAAGTATCACAGCCAAGGCAAATCTTGTAAGAGATTTCGAAGAACGTAATAAGAAGAAATAAGGAAAGGAAGGTCGGGTTTTTACTATGGATGAATATATGCAGTTTTCAGCCAAAACAAAGAACGAGGCAATTACAAAGGCATGTATTGAACTGGGTGTATCCAGTGATCAGCTTGATATTCAGGTAGTCAGCGAAGGAAGTTCCGGATTTTTTTGGAATCGGAAGTAAACCGGCAATTATCAAAGCTCGTAAAGTATATGATAATTCTGAAGAAAAAGAAATCGAAAAAATCGTTGATTCTGTTAAAATTAATGCTTTTAAAGAAGATACCGTAAAAGAAACACAGAAATCTGCACCGAAATCCGTTTCCAGACAGAACGATGTGAAACCGGAGACTAAGACAGAAACCGCAAAAGCATCAAAAGAAGAAAAACAGCCGAGACCTGCAAAAGAAAAACCTGCAAAAGAGAAACCGGTAAAAGAACAGAAAGAAAGACCGGCGAAAGAAAAACAGGTAAAAGCATCAAAACCGATCGAAATCATTACAGATCCGGAAGAAATCAAAGATATTGAAGAGAGAGCACTTGTATTCCTTCGCGATGTATTTGGTTCCATGGATCTTGGAGAAGTTCAGATCACTTCAAAATACAATACAACAGACGGTTGTCTGGAAGTTGATTTTGAAGGAGAAGATATGGGCATCCTTATCGGTAAGAGAGGACAGACACTGGATTCTCTCCAGTATCTGACAAGCCTTGTTGTAAATAAAGGCAAATCCGATTATATCCGTGTCAAACTTGATACAGAGGATTACAGAAGACGTCGTAAAGAGACTCTGGAAAACCTTGCAAGAGGAATTGCCTACAAGGTGAAAAGACCAGAAAACCTGTTGTACTTGAGCCGATGAATCCATATGAAAGAAGAATCATCCACTCTGCACTGCAGGGAAATAAATTTGTTGAAACAGTCAGTGAAGGTGAGGAACCTTACCGTCATGTAGTTAGTTAAATTAAAAAGATATTAATATATGAATCTAAAAAAGATGTTATTCTAGGTGAAAGCGTGAATAACACGTCTTGACTGTGTGTGCTTACCTGGGGTAACATCTTTTTTTTAGATAGAATACCAGGGTGAAAAGTTCTAAATCCACATGAGCTTGCGTAGCACGGAACAATCCGTAGGTATTCTAAATATTAGAATAATATCTGCGCCAGCAGATATATCCTTAGGAGGAAATATGGACGCAACAATTGCAGCAATTTCTACAGCAATGAGTGCTTCAGGTATTGGTATTGTCCGTATCAGTGGCGAAAATGCTATGGATGTGATCGCGAAGATCTATCGTTCCAAAAACGGAAAAAAAGATATTCGTACAGTCGTCAGCCATACCATTCATTATGGATTTATCTATGATGGAGAAGAAGTTGTAGATGAAGTACTGGTTATGATCATGAGAGGACCTCACACATATACGGGTGAGGACACCGTAGAAATAGATTGTCATGGCGGTGTATATGCCATGAAACGCGTTCTGGAAACTGTTCTAAAAAATGGTGCGGTGATCGCAGAACCGGGAGAGTTTACAAAAAGAGCATTTCTGAACGGAAGGCTGGACCTGTCTCAGGCAGAGGCAGTTATGGATGTCATTCAGGCAAAGAATTCCATGGCACTCAAAAGTTCTGTCGAACAGTTAAAGGGTTCTGTACAGCGGGCTGTTAAAGAAATTCGTGCAAGACTGCTTCACCAGATTGCATATATAGAAACGGCACTGGATGATCCGGAACATTTTGACCTCACAGACTATCCACAGGAACTGCAGAAAATTGTGGAAAAAGAGAGTGAAAATATTAGTGAACTGTTGAAAACAGCGGACGATGGAAGAATGATACAGGAAGGAATCAAGACGGTTATCCTTGGAAAACCAAATGCAGGAAAGTCATCTCTTCTGAATTTTCTGGTTGGAGAAGACCGGGCAATCGTTACAGAAATTGCCGGAACGACAAGAGATATTCTGGAGGAATATATTTCTCTGAACGGGATCACGCTTCGCGTGATCGATACCGCCGGAATCCGTGAAACGGAAGATGTTGTCGAAAAGATCGGAGTCGGTAAGGCAAAACAAATGGCGGAAAACGCAGATCTGATCCTTTATGTTGTGGATTCTTCACTGCCGCTGGATGATAATGACCGCGAGATCATGGAATTACTTTCCGGACGGAAGAGTATCGTAATTTACAATAAAACAGATCTTGAGGCGGCTGTTGATATTGAAGAATTAAAGGAAAAACAGGAAGCCCGGTCATTCCGGTATCTGTTGTGGAAGAAACCGGAATCAGTCAGCTGGAGGATGAGATCAAGAGGATGTTTTTCCATGGAGAGCTTTCCTTTAACGATGAGGTATATATTACAAATGCCCGTCATAAGGCCGCACTTGAAGAATCAAAGGAAAGCCTGAAGCTTGTAATGGACAGTATTGCTATGGGAATGTCCGAGGACTTCTTTTCCATTGACCTGATGAATGCGTACGAGAGTCTTGGACGCATCGTGGGTGAATCTGTGGGAGAAGACCTTGTAAACGAGATTTTCAGCAAATTCTGCGTTGGTAAATAAGAAGGGAAGATAAATAATGGAGACAAAAACACTGGAAAAAACCTGTGATATTGTTGTAGTAGGAGCGGGACATGCAGGCTGTGAAGCATCACTTGCCTGTGCACGTCTGGGGCTGGATACAGTAATGTTTACGGTAAGCGTAGACAGTATTGCCTTAATGCCATGTAACCCGAATGTCGGCGGCAGCTCCAAGGGACATCTGGTAAAAGAACTGGATGCGCTTGGCGGAGAGATGGGAAAAAATATCGACAAAACTTTTATTCAGTCAAAGATGCTGAACAGTTCCAAGGGACCGGCAGTTCATTCACTGAGAGCACAGGCAGACAAACAGGCCTACAGCACAGAGATGAGAAAGACTCTGGAAAATCAGGAAAATCTGACCATTAAACAGGGAGAAGTCACAAAGCTTCTCGTGGAAGAAGGCAAAATTACAGGAGTGCAGCTTTATTCAGGTGCAGTTTATCACTGCCAGGCAGTTGTACTCTGTACAGGAACGTACCTGAAAGCAAGATGTATCTACGGTGATGTCAGCAATTATACCGGACCAAATGGACTGCAGGCGGCCAATTATCTGACAGATTCACTCAAAGAGCTTGGAATCGAGATGTTCCGCTTCAAGACAGGAACACCGGCACGAATTGCCGGAAATACGATCGATTATTCCAAAATGGAAGAGCAGTTTGGCGATGAAAGAGTAGTTCCATTCTCATTCTCAACGGATCCGGAGTCTGTACAGATCCAGCAGAAGTCCTGCTGGCTGACTTATACAAACGAAAAAACGCATGAGATCATCCGTAATAATCTGGACCGTTCGCCATTGTATTCCGGTATGATTGAAGGTACCGGACCGAGATACTGTCCATCTATCGAGGACAAGGTCGTTCGTTTTGCGGATAAAAAACGTCATCAGGTATTTATTGAACCAGAAGGACTTTATACGAACGAAATGTATATTGGAGGTATGTCCAGTTCTCTTCCGGAAGATGTACAGGATGAAATGTACCATTCTGTTCCGGGACTGGAACATGCAAAGATTGTTAAGAACGCCTATGCAATTGAGTATGACTGCATCAATCCACGGCAGCTGTATCCGACGCTGGAATTCAAAAAGATCAAAGGCCTGTTCAGTGGCGGACAGTTTAACGGAAGCTCCGGATATGAAGAAGCAGCAGCACAGGGGCTGATTGCCGGAATCAATGCAGCCATGGAGGTAAAAGGCCGGGAACAGCTGGTTCTGGACCGTTCCGAAGCTTATATTGGAGTACTGATCGATGACCTGGTTACAAAAGAAAACCATGAACCGTATCGAATGATGACAAGCCGTGCAGAATATCGTCTTCTGCTGAGACAGGATAATGCAGATCTTCGTCTCCGTAAAAAAGGATATCAGGTTGGTCTGATCGATGAAGAAACATATCAGGCAGTTCTTCGAAAAGAAGAGGCAATTCAGAAAGAAATCGAGCGTACCGAACATGCAACGATCGGCGGAACACCGGAGGTCCAGAAATTGCTGGAAGAAAAAGGAAGTACACTTCTGAAATCCGGAACAACGATTGCAGAACTGATCCGCAGACCGGAACTGAACTATGAAGATCTGGCACCAATTGACAAAGAAAGACCGGAGCTTCCATGGGATGTGAAGCAGCAGGTAGAGATCAATCTGAAATATGAAGGATATATCAAGAGACAGCTGAAGCAGGTAGAGCAGTTCAAAAAACTGGAAGCAAAGAAAATTCCGGAAGACCTGGATTATGAAAAGGTTGGCAGTCTTCGTATCGAAGCAAGGCAGAAACTGGAAGAATACCGTCCAATCTCTATCGGACAGGCATCTCGTATTTCAGGCGTATCTCCTGCGGATATCTCTGTACTGCTGGTTTATCTTGAACAATACAGAAGAAATTCAAATTCCTGAGAATAGGAGGATATAATATTGTCTTATGATCTGAAAGTACTGGAGCAAGGATGTGAAGAACTCGGAATTGCTCTGAATGATACACAGAAACAGCAGTTTATTGCTTTTTATGAATATCTGGCGGAAAAAAACAAGGTCATGAACCTGACTGGTATTACCGAGTTTCAGGAAGTGCTGGTAAAGCATTTCCTGGACAGTCTTGCCTGTGTGAAGGCAGTAGATATGACAAAAGTCAGCAAAATTATGGATATCGGAACAGGAGCCGGATTTCCGGGAGTACCACTTAAGATTGCGTTTCCGCATCTGGAAGCCTGTCTTCTTGACTCATTGAAGAAGAGAGTTAATTTTCTCGAAGAAACATTTGCTCTTCTGAAACTGGAAAATATTACTGCAATTCATGGCAGGGCAGAAGAATTTGCCAAAAATAAAGCATACCGTGAGCAGTATGATCTGTGCGTATCCCGCGCGGTTTCCAATCTGGCTACGTTGTCTGAGTACTGTCTTCCATATGTAAAAGTGGGCGGAAATTTTATTTCTTACAAGTCTGGCACGGTTCAGGAAGAACTGCAGCAGGCAGAAAAAGCAGTTAAGATCCTCGGCGGCAAGATTCAGGATGTGGTTTATTTTAATCTTCCGGATTCTGAAATCCAGCGTTCTCTCGTTGTGATCGAGAAAATGAAACCAACACCGGGCCGCTATCCGCGTAAGGCAGGAACACCACTGAAAGAGCCTCTTTCATAAACAGAAACTGTTTTTAGAAAAACTATTTCAAAAATACGTTTTATTTTCACAAAATCATCACAGATTTATCCAATTTTTATCACAACTTCCTCATAGAATATTTTCAGAGCAGACGTTAAAGCCGGCTCATGATGGAAGATGCTTCCAGGTACCCCCTATCTCTGTTTCACCTGGAGGCATCTTTTATTTTGTAAATATTTGCGGAATACAATATTCTGTTTAAAGAAAAAGGAGGAGAGACTTGTGATTGAAGTAAACAATCTGGTCAAACGCTATGGAGACCATACGGCAGTTGACCACCTTTCTTTTAAAATTGAGAAAGGCAAAATCTACGGCTTTCTGGGGCCAAACGGAGCTGGTAAATCTACGACTATGAATATGATTACTGGTTATATAGCATCTACGGAGGGAACGGTAACCATTGATGGTCATGACATACTGGATGAACCGGAGCAGGCAAAAAAATGCATCGGCTATCTGCCGGAGATGCCGCCTCTTTATTTCGACATGACAGTAGGCGAATATATGAATTTCGTTGCTGATCTCGAAAAAAATCCCAAAAGATCAAAAAAAATCCATGGTAGAAGAAGTCATGGAAATGGTAAAGATTACCGATATGAAAAACCGTCTGATCAAGAATCTGTCCAAAGGTTACAGACAGAGAGTTGGACTTGCACAGGCAATTCTTGGTTATCCGGAAGTAATCATTCTGGATGAGCCAACCGTAGGTCTTGACCCGAAACAGATCATTGAGATCCGTGATCTGATCAAGAGCCTTAAGAAGAAACATACGGTTATTTTAAGTTCGCATATTCTGTCAGAAGTCAGTGCTGTCTGCGATTATGTATTGATCATTTCTCATGGAAAACTGGTTGCCAGTGATACACCGGAAAACCTTGGTAAACTTGCAGAAGGTTCCAATACCTTAAATCTGCTTGTGAAAGGTGATAAAGATCATATTCGCATTGCACTTGGACAGATCAGTGATATCAAAGATATTAAGATAGAGGATGCAAAGGAAGAACATGCATGGAATGTAATGCTTTCTACAAAAGAGGATATGGATATCCGTGAAGAGGTGTTCTTCAAAATGGCAGATGCACACTGCCCAATTCTGGAAATGCAGTCGAAGAAAGTATCTCTGGAGGAAATCTTCCTTGAACTGACCGAAGATGATAAGAAGAAAAAGAACGAAAAAGAGACAGACAAAAAGGAGGGGGAAAATAAATGATCGCAGTATATAAAAGGGAGCTGAGAAGTTACCTTACTTCCATGATCGGCTACCTGTTCATATTTTTTATCCTGCTTCTGACAGGTATTTATTTTTCAGCATATCAGCTTGGAGCAGCATATCCGCGTTTTGAGTACACATTAAGTGCACTGACCTTTGTATTTCTGATCAGTGTACCGATTCTTACCATGAGAGTCCTTGCAGAAGAACGTAAACAGAAAACAGACCAGCTGCTTCTGACAGCACCTGTATCTGTTGAAAAAATCGTTTTTGGAAAATATCTTGCACTGGTTACGATCTTTGCAATTCCAATGCTGATCATGTGTGTGTATCCACTGATCATGACAAAATTCGGAACAGTATCTCTGGGAGCAGCATACACTGCGATCCTTGGATTTTTCCTTCTGGGATGTGCAAATCTTGCAATTGGTGTGTTTATTTCCTCATTGACAGAAAGTCAGGTAATTGCGGCAGTACTGACATTTGTTATTCTGTTTGCTTTTTATATGATGAATGGAATTTCCTCTTTCTTCTCAGAGGGAGCACTTTCTACCTGTGTTACATTTGGACTTCTGATTCTGGCAGCAGCGATCATAATCTATACAATGATCAAAAACTTCCTGATATCAGCAGTCATCTGTGTAGTTGGGGAAATCGCACTTGTCATTGTTTATGTTGTAAATTCCAGCTTTTTCTCAGGTGGAATCCAGAAAATTCTGGATATCTTCAACCTGAGCAGCCATTTTGACAACTTTGCAAATGCAATCTTTGATGTCAAAGGCGTTTTGTATTTCGTGTCTGTGATTGCAGTCTGCCTGTTTCTGACTGTACAGTCGATTGCCAAGAGACGTTGGAATTAAGGAGGTGGGAGACAATGAAATTTACGGAAAAACTGAAAGCAAAGAAAGCAGATAAGATTGAA
>ENA-OQET01000747-OQET01000747.1-human-gut-metagenome-genome-assembly--contig:-NODE-747-length-16036-cov-3.266327_pt1 | contig 16036 bp, 19 predicted proteins | sample MGYA00242800_ERZ504645 | MGnify/ENA primary metagenome ERZ504645 (study PRJEB26092, sample SAMD00036308) | human gut metagenome | host: Homo sapiens | study: EMG produced TPA metagenomics assembly of... | reverse complement strand
GACTTTTTTATCCATTCTTGATTTGATCCATCAAAAATGGTTAGATTTTACGATTGACTCAGAAGATCATATCTATGTGAAAAGAGGGATTGAATAATGGATAATCAAAAGGCAATCATTGAAGGATTGATATTCTTAAGCGGTGATGAAGGTTTAAGCATTGAACAAATCATGGAAAGCCTTCAAGTCGATGATAAGGAAGCAATCCTATCAAATATACAGAAGTTGAAAGAAGAATATTCTGATATACATCATGGTTTTGAGCTTGTTGAATATGCTTCTAGATTTAAATTTGTGACAAAAGAATGCATTTATCCTTATGCCCAAAGACTATTTGAACAATTCAAGCAGGTATCCTTATCACAGGCTGCTCTTGAAACTTTGGCCATTATTGCCTACAAACAACCTATTACACGTGTAGAAATTGAAGAAATACGCGGTGTAAATTGCGAAATGATGTTAAAAAAACTTCAAGCCCGTAATTTAATCGAGGCCAAAGATCGCCTGGATGTGGTAGGAAAACCATTGTTGTATACTGTTACAGATGAGTTTTTAGATGCCTTTCAATTAGAAACACTAAAAGAATTGCCACAGCTTCCTAAACAGCGAAGTGATGATGAAGAATTATTCGAGGAGTAGAATATGGAAAGATTACAAAAAGTTATAGCACGTTCCGGTATTTGTTCAAGAAGAAAAGCTGAAGAGTTGATACTGGAAGGAAAAGTATATGTAAATGGAGAACTATGCACGACCTTAGGTACGAAAGTCTCAGGAAACGATGAAATCGAAGTAGATGGCAAACTCTTAGAGCTTGAAGATAAAGTATATTATGTTATCAATAAACCAAAGGGATGCATTTGTTCCAGCAACGATGATCGAGATCGCAGAACCGTTCTTGATTATTTAGATATTCCACAAAGAGTGTATACTGTTGGGCGTTTAGACTATGATACAAGTGGTGTCTTATTATTGACCAATGATGGAGATTTCTGTAACCAGATGATCCATCCTCGATATCACTTACCAAAAACATATGTGGTAAATCTTCAAGGGACCTTGACTCAGGATGATATTCGTCTTTTAAGAAAAGGTCTAAAAACCAATATTGGAGATTTTCAACCAGCTAAAGTTAAAGTTATATCCAATGATGTTACCCGCGATCGTACAATCTTTGAATTGACGATCATGGAAGGGAAGAATCACCAGGTCAAAAATATGATGGAAGCCCTTGGTCATCAAGTTCGAAAACTGCATCGTGTACGCTTTGGATCCATTGAAGTAAATGATTTGAAGCCAGGTGAATATCGTCGTTTGAAACCATATGAAGTTAAACAGTTAAAGCTTGCAGCTCAGGAAGGAAAAACAATGAAACAAGTCTTTATAGAAACCGATGCAAATGTAAATCAAAAAATTATGTTGAATGAGAAGGAAGCTCATCATCTTTTTGATGTTCTTCGAACATCAGATAAAGAAACGATTCGTGTTGTAACAAATACATCGCAGGTAATTTTTAGCACGTGTGCAACAAAAGCCTTATATTTATCTCTTTGATAAAATGACGGTTGAACAAAAAGCGCAGCATATCACACTTTGTTGTTCATTGATCAAACAAGATAAATTCGAATGGATGTTACAAAAAGCCTGTGAATTAGGAGTTACAAGGATCGTCCCTTTGAATCGAGATATTCAGTTGTTCAGCTGGATGAAAAGAAGCAACAAAAGAAGTTGGAACGTTGGTCTTCCATCATTCTTGCCAGCTGTAAACAATGCAATCGAAATGATCTTGTTGAACTAACACCATTCAAAAAATAGAAACACTTAAAGACTTTCAAAGCGAATGCAATCTAGTTGCCTATGAGAAAGAAGATGATCCTTCAAAGCATCTGGCAGCTTATTTAGGAAAAAGATCCTGAATCGATTACAATATGCATTGGCCCTGAAGGCGGATTCGATGAAAAGAGATAGAAAATTCAAAAATGATCATTTTCATCTTGTTCATTAGGGAAAAATATCTTAAGAGCCGAAACAGCTGCCTGCTATATCTTATCCTGCATCGAATATCAAACTCATTGTGGAAAGGAGAACTAATGCGATTTCATATAGAAACTCTTGGCTGTAAAGTAAATACATATGAATCTCAATACTATGCGGAAAGTTTAAAAAAAGCTGGATACATAGAAGTTGGAAAAGATGACCCTTGTGATATCTGTATCATAAATACTTGTACGGTCACCAATACAGCAGCCTCTAAATCTAGACAAAAAATACATCATGCGAAGAAAAACAATTCAAATGCATTGATCGTACTAGTTGGCTGTTATGTACAATTTATTGATGAAAAACAAAGAGAGGCTTTAGAAGCCGATTTAATAATCGGTGCAAAGGATAAAAACAAGATTGTACCTTTGATTGATGAATTGATTCATGAAAAACATAAGATGGATCAAGTAAAACCAATTGATCAATATTTTGACTTTGAAGCCATGCCAATTCATTGTTTTGAGAATATGGAAAGAGCCTTTTTAAAGGTTCAGGATGGCTGTAATCAATTCTGCAGCTATTGTGCAATTCCTTTTGCACGAGGAAGAGAACGCTCTCTTTCGAGCGATGAAGTTATTAAGATCGCAAAAGAACTGGAAGAAAAAGGGCATCAGGAAATCGTGCTTACAGGAATTCATACTGGACGTTATAAAGATAACGATATTGATCTTGCCTGCTTGTTGAAGTTGTTACTAGAAAATACACAAAATGTTTACTTTCGTATCTCCAGCATCGAAATCACTGAAGTCAGTGATGAACTAATTGAATTGATCTTAAAAGAACCAAGAATTTGTCATCATCTGCATATTCCGATTCAATCTGCATGTAACGAAACACTACAAAGAATGAATCGACCATATACGATTGAAGAGTTTAAAAATCGAATCTCTAAAATTCGAAGCCAAATCCCTGATATTTCAATTTCAACCGATGTTATTACAGGCTTTGTCAATGGAAAGTGATGAAGAATTTTGAAACAACCTATCAAAATCTCAAAGAAATTGAGTTTTCATTCCTGCATGTTTTCCCATACTCTAAAAGAGATGGAACCAAAGCGGCCAGTATGAAAGGGGAAGTACATGGTACGATTCAAAAGAAAAGAACATACAAATTATTAGAACTTTCTAAAGAATTGCGCCAAAAAGACATGGAGCGTTATCCAAATATTACGGTATTGATCGAACGCAATGAAGGGAATACATATTTTGGCTATACAAATCAATATCACCCTGCTCGCATAGAAAGTGATACAATGCTATCTGGACGTATCTTGACTTCATGGGATACAATAGAGAATGGAACATATATTGTTAGAAAGAAGGCTTAATTATGCGCTTAAGCAAGTTATTTAAAAATGCTCCAACTGTTAATATTACCGGCTTATGTTCGGATTCAAGAAAAGTAAAACCAGGAAATATCTACTTTTGTTTACCAGGCATAACACACGATGGACATGATTTTATCAATCAGGCTTTAGAAAATGGAGCTAAATGTATAGTCCATTCCAAAAAACTTGAAGAAATGAAAAGTGGTGCCGTTTATATTCGTGTTGATGATGTTATAGACGCAATGAACCAATGTGCACGCCTGTTTTATTCAAAACCGGCTGATAAAATGCTAATGTATGGTGTAACAGGTACAAATGGAAAAAGTACTATATCGAACATCATCCGAAATATTCGTAATACGATTGAACCTTGCGGATATATCGGAACAATTTCCATCGAATATGGAAATATCAAATTAGCTCCTGATTTGACAACACCAGATCCATTAGTACTGCACAAAACGATGTCTGATATGGTCCAAAAAGGGATGAAAGCCTGTGCTTTGGAAGTAAGTTCTCATGGCCTTGCGCAGCATCGTGTTGATGCAATCAAATTTGATGTCGCCATCTTTACCAATTTTACTTATGATCATCTAGATTTTCATGGAACATTGGATAACTATTTTGAGGCAAAAAGTCTTTTGTTTAAAAATCTTGTAAAACAAGATGGAGTATCGATTTTAAATGTTGATGATGAAAAATATGAAGATCTAAGAAGTATTTCAAGAGCTAAAGTTATTTCTTATGGAATTGATCGTGAATGTGATTATCGTGCTATCAATGTTGTGATTGATTCACACTATTCTCGCTTTGATCTTGTTTATGGAGGAAAGACTTATAAAGTTAAAACCAATCTGGTTGCGACATATAATATTTATAATCTTCTTGCCAGCATTGCCGCTTTACATGAAACGGGAATGGATTTACAGGAAATCATTGATCAGTGCGAACATCTTCCTCAAATTGATGGACGTCTAGAACAAATAGATCTAGGACAACCTTATCATGTTGTCGTTGATTTTGCACATACGCCTGATGGTATGGAAAAGATCATGCAGTTTGGACGCCAAATCTGTAAAGATAAAAAATTGATTGCGGTCTTTGGTTCGGCCGGTAAACGAGATATTGCCAAACGTAAAGTATTTGGTGAAATTGCAGATCAATATTGCGATTTGATCATCTTAACTGAAGACGATCCTCGTGATGAAGATCCAAAAGAAATTGCCGATCAAATCAAAGAGGGAATTAAATCCACACAAAACATCTTTATTGAGGATCGTTATGAAGCCATACGTCAAGCTGTAGAAAATGCCAATGAAGGCGATGCGATCCTTCTATTAGGAAAAGGAGACGAATCTTTTATCTATCGAGAGAATGGAAGGGCTCCTTGGATCGGTGATAATGTTGCGGTTAAGGAATGTATTGAAAAATACACGAATCAAGCAGCATAAAAGTCTTGAATTTTTTAGTATTTTGATATATAATCATCTTGCTTAACTCGGGAAGGGAGGTTTGTTTATGCCAAAAGTAGTTGTTAAAGAAAACGAACAATTGGATGACGCTTTAAGAAGATTCAAACGTCAGGTATCTCGTAATGGCACCCTTGCTGAGGCGCGCAAAAGAGAATTTTACGTTAAACCAGGTGTACGTAGAAAATTGAAATCTGAAGCAGCACGTAAAGCTCGTAGAGGAAAATAATGAATCTGCATTTTATGCAGATTTTTTTCTTATAAGGAGGAACTTATTTGAATTACTATTCTTTTGATCTCTTGGATCGTACTTTGGATGAAGTGCAGATCTTTACAGGTTTTGAAGATTCTAATTTAGAAATCATAGAGAAAAATTTTAAAACAAAGCTTTTAATTCGTTCTCATGAAATCAAGATAGAAGAAAATGAAAACACTGAATCTATTGTTCTCGTTATACAAAAATGCTTTGAGTTGATTGATACGCAACGAAAGCTTCATTCACAGGATGTAAGTTATCTTTGTACTTTGGCAAAAGAGAACAAATTAAAGGATTTTCATGTGGATCAATTACGACCAATAGGAAAGACCCGATCAGGAAAATTGATTTATCCTAAAACACTGGGGCAGGCTATTCTTTGCGATGCTCTGCGTAAAAACGACATTGTTTTTTCAACAGGCGTTGCCGGGACAGGTAAAACATATCTTGCGGTAGCATATGCCGTTCAATGCTTGCGTCAGGAAAAGAAACAAAGGATCATTTTGACTCGTCCGGCCGTAGAAGCTGGAGAATCTTTAGGTTTTTTACCAGGTGATATGAAAGAGAAAGTAGATCCATATTTAAGACCTTTATATGATGCCTTGTATGATATGTTAGGACAAGAAACAGTAGAGAAATATTTAGAGAAGCAGGTAATTGAAATTGCTCCTTTAGCTTTTATGCGAGGACGAACATTAAATGATGCGATCGTCATCTTAGATGAAGCGCAAAATACGACAAAAGCGCAAATGAAAATGTTTTTAACTCGTATGGGTAAAAACACACAGCTTGTGATCAATGGAGACGTGACACAGATTGACTTGATTCGAAAAGAAGACAGTGGTCTGATGCAGGCTACAAAAATACTAAAAGGAATTCATGGAATTGCCATCACGAATTTACATGCCAACGATGTTATTCGCCATCCTTTGGTACAAAAAATCATCGAACGTTATTCAGAGATTGAAAATTCGTGAATCTTAATGTATACTAGGTAGGAATTTGGAAGGTGAAATTATATGGGAAGACACTTTGAAGTGCGTGCCGCTGCAATGGCTAAGACTGCTAATGCAAAAGCAAAAGTTTATTCAAGATATTCTAAAGAGATCTTGGTTGCCGCAAAGAATGGTGATCCAGATCCAGATATGAACCAGACATTAAAAAAAGCAATTGAACGAGCAAAAGCAAATAACGTTCCGGCTGACGTTATTAAACGTGCTATTGAAAAAGCAAAAAGTTCAGCTGATGAAAGCTATTCAAGTGCTCGTTATGAAGGGTTCGGACAAGGCGCAGGTTCAACGATCATCATTGACTGTTTAACTGACAATGCAAATCGTACAATTGCAAACCTTCGTGCCTGCTTCAACAAATCGCATTCTAAACTTGGTGTTGGAGGTTCTGTATCTTTTGGATATGAACACTTAGGCGTTATCGTTATTCAATATGAAGATGAAGAAGCGATGATGGATGCCATGATCGAAGCAGATATCGATTTACATGATATTGAGATCGAAGAAGGATATATGACAATTACTGTTGAACCAACACAATTAGATGATGCGAAAACAGTGGTTGAAAACTTGATCCCAGATGTGAAATTTGAAGTATTAGAAGATAAGATGGTTCCAAATGAAACAGTGACTCTTGAAGGAGAAGATTTGGAATTATTCAAACGTTTATTAACATTATTAGATGATGTTGACGATGTTCAAAACGTATATCACAACGTCGAAAATGCATAAATCCATTGAAGAAGAATTGAAATAAACGCATATCGTAGAGAATGTACGGCTGGTGAAAGTACTATATAAATTTATTTCTGGACACTTTGGAGGAATCGAACAAAAAATTCGATCGTACGTCGCGTTAAGACTAGAGAGTATGCTAACAAGCATAAAATAAGGTGGTACCGCGTTCAAAACGTCCTTATATAGGACGCTTTTTTTATTTATTAAAAAAAGGAGGCAAAGTATGGCGTATCAGATTCCAAGAGGAACACAAGATGTTTATGGTGATCAATCGTATAAGTGGCAGCAACTAGAACGTATTTTCGTGAATTTTGTTACTTATACAACTATGATGAGATTCGAACACCAATTTTTGAACACACAAATGTATTCAAAAGAGAGAATGACTCCAGTGATATGGTCAATAAAGAAATGTACACATTCCAACTTGAAAACAGTTCAACTTCACTGACCCTTAGACCAGAAGGTACAGCTGGTGTTATTCGTAGCTTTGTAGAAAATAAGATGTATGCAAATCCGGATTTACCTGTCAAATTGTATTATATGGGACCGATGCATCGTCACGAAAGACCACAAAAGGGAAGACTTCGTATCTTTAATCAGTTTGGTGTCGAATGTCTAGGAAATAAATCCCCTTATACAGATGTTGAATGTATTACATTAGCTTTTTCTATTTTGAAAGCTTTAGGTTTAAACGATATCAAAGTAACGATCAACACCTTAGGTGATGATGAAAGTAGAGCAAGCTATAGAGCTGCATTGAAAGAATATTTTAAACCACATTTAGATGATCTTTGTTCAGACTGTAAGCGTCGTTATGAACAAAATCCTTTACGTATTCTTGACTGCAAGATCGATCATGATAAAGAATTCATGAAAATGCACCGAGCATGAAAGATTATTTAAATGAAGGATCTAAGGAATATTTTGAAACTGTATTATCTCTTTTAGATGAATTAAATATTCCATATGAAATTGATGACAATTTGGTTCGTGGTTTAGATTATTACACACACACTGTATTTGAGATTGTTTCCATCAATAAAGAAATGGGAGCGCAGTCAACAGTATTAGCTGGTGGACGCTATGATGGATTGATTTCTTACTTTGGCGGACCAGATGGTATGAGTGGTATCGGCTGGGCTCTAGGAATTGAACGTATTTTACTGGCTTTAGAAGCAGAAGGCGTAGCTTTAGAAACCAAACCGGCTTTAGATGCCTATGTTATGTGTTTAGATTCGGAAGCTAGAAGCAAAGCGTTACAAATCGTGACCGAATTAAGAGCGTATGGGTATCGAAGTGACATGGATATGTTACAAAGAAGTTTTAAAGCCCAATTTAAAGCGGTCGATCGAGCAAAGGCCAAAGTTGCAATCTTGATTGGAAATACAGAAGTTGAAAACAACCAGGTAACAATCAAAGATCTTAAGAAAAAGAACAGACAACGGTTGATATGGAAGATATGATAGAAACATTGGATCATATCTTAATAGAAGAACATGATCATTAAAAGGAGAAACGATTTATGAATAGAACACATCATAATGGAGATTTACGTTTAGAAAACGTAAATGAACATGTAGAGCTAGTAGGATGGGTTGCCAAAAAAAGAAACTTTGGACAACTTGTGTTTATCGATCTTAGAGATCGCTCTGGGATCTGCCAGCTTGTATTTGATGAAAGTATGAGCGAGGCATTAAAAGATGTCCGCAATGAATATGTATTATCTGTATCCGGAATCGTACTTCAAAGAAAAGATGCCAATCCAGATCTAAAAACAGGTGAAATTGAAGTTAAAGTTGAAAAGTTTGAGATCATCAATAAAGCTAAAACAACACCATTGATCATTGCGGATGAAACAGATGCTTTAGAAGACACTCGTCTTCAGTATCGCTACTTGGATCTTCGTCGTCCAGTGATGCAAAACAAATTAATCATGCGTCATAAGATCACTCGCAGCATGCGTGAGTATTTAGATAATAATGATTTTATTGAAATTGAAACACCTATGTTAGGTAAAAGCACACCAGAAGGAGCTAGAGACTATCTAGTGCCAAGTCGTGTTCATCCAGGATCTTTTTATGCACTTCCTCAATCACCTCAGCTTTATAAACAGTTATTAATGATTGCCGGATTTGAAAGATATTATCAATTTGCTCGTTGTTTTAGAGATGAAGATCTAAGAGCGGATCGTCAAACTGATTTTACTCAGGTTGATATTGAAACAAGCTTCTTAAGTGAAGTAGAAATCCAAACCATGATGGAAGAAATGATGGTCAAATTAATGAAAGAAGTTAAAGGAATTGATATTCAAGCACCTTTCCTTCGTCTAAGCTATGAAGAAGCTATGAATCGTTATGGTTCAGATAAACCAGACAATCGTTTTGGCTATGAACTTCAAGACATTACAGAAATCTTTAAAAACAGCGAATTCAAAGTGTTTAAAGACTGCATCGACAATGGCGGCGTAATCAAAACGATCGTGATTGATAACTTCTCTTCAATAACACGAAAAGAAATTGATAAATATACTGAATTGGCAAAGAAAAACGGGGCAAAGGGATTGGTTGTCTTAAAGGCTCAGGACAATGAGTTAACCGGTTCAGCTCGTAAGTTCTTAAGCGAAGATGAAGTAAAAGCTCTTTACGATACTTTATCTTTAAAAGATAAGGATGTTTTATTTATCGTAAGTGATCAATGGACCAAGACATGTAATGTATTAGGGGCTTTACGTAATGAGATTGGTTATAAACTTGGTTTAAAGAAAAAAGATGAATTCTCATTCTTATGGGTGACAGATTTTCCAATGTTTGAATGGAGCGAAGAACAACAGCGTTATGTTGCCTGCCACCATCCATTTACACAACCAAAAGAAGAAGATATCCCATTACTAGATACAGACATTGCCAAAGTAAAAGCCAATGCATATGACATTATTTTAAATGGTTATGAACTTGGTGGCGGAAGTCTTCGTATTTATGATAATGATTTACAGGAAAAAATCTTTGAAATTTTAGGTATGAGCGAAGAAGAAATCCGTAATAAGTTTGGATTCTTTATTGATGCCTTCCAATATGGAACTCCGCCTCATGGTGGATTGGCATTCGGACTAGATCGTATTGCGATGATCTTAAGCGAATCCGATTCCATTCGTGATGTTATTGCATTCCCTAAAAATGCCAATGCGAAATGTCCAATGTCAAAAGCACCTACACCTGTAGATCCAGCTCAGTTGGAAGAATTACATATTGAAATCAAAAAATAACGTTTTAGCATGCCAAACGGCATGCTTTTTTCATTATAAATACGGTGTTTCAAAAACTTATAAAATGTCAAGACTTGTAATATTATTTATAGTCAGGTATTATGAAATTGCCCAGGAGCTTATACATTTTCCTACACGCGAGATAAGGGAGACCGGACGTTTCTCTGTTGTGTTGAAGACCCGCTACGAGTGGGGATCCTAATGCATAGAACAGGTCACCCACCTGTACATACAGGGGAAGATCGCCTGTTCCTGGGTTTTTATTATGTTCATTTTCGGTTATAATACTGGTAAGTGGAGATACAATTATGAGCAAAAAAACAGAATTTATTGAAATTTATCAAACGTATATTAAACGCGATGGGGCAAAGGATTTTTTAGATTATTTATGTTCGAATAAATCTGATTTCTTTACAGCTCCTGCAAGCACACGTTTTCATGGATCATATCCGGAAGGCTTGGTTGAACATAGTATCAATGTATATCATTGTCTAAAGGATTATCTATCAAGAAATCGTGTAAAAGATATGTATGGCATGGATTACGATGATGAAACAATTGCCTTGGTTGCTTTGTTGCATGATGTATGTAAGATCAACGTTTATAAGACAAGCTATCGCAACAAAAAAGTAAATGGGGAATGGCAGCAAGTTCCATATTATGAGTTTGAAGATGAAATGCCATATGGACACGGAGAAAAAAGCGTTTATATGATTTCACCTTTTATGAAACTCACTCGGGAAGAGGCGTTTGCTATTCGTTATCACATGGGATTTTCCAATGAGGATCCCGCTCGTAATGTTGGATATACATTTGAACATTTTCCTTTAGCGTTTGCGCTAAGCACAGCGGATATGGAAGCTACGTATTTTGTGGATGGAAAAGAATAAACAATTCCATCAAGTGAATCTGGGAATTCACATTAATGTTTTATACAATCGTTTTGCTTGCTTGAAGGGCAAATCATTTAGAAGAAATGGTTGACTGGATAAGGCTACAGGTTGAGATACCTGTTTACTTATCCAGTTTTTTCTTTTTACCTTTAAGTAAAGCCATGTTATTTAGAAAAAAGAATGTTGATTTTTTAAATGATAAGGTCAAATCGAGTATTTAAAATATTTGGCAGTGCATTTTTTTCATTGATTGAAAGTGTAGTGGATATGGCAATAGTTGGCCAATATCAAGGACTGGATGGAGCAGCATTTCTTGCGCTCGTAAGTCCTATATGGAATATTATTTATAGTCTAGGATTATTGATTGGAAGCCGCTATTATCGGAGTTTCGATACTAGCCTTGATATCCTGAGTCGCTATCATATTTTTTGATACATAATTATTGACTCTATTAGAAGCTGAAGAGAATCTATTACCTTTGGCTAAGGATTATATTTTATCAATCAAATTTGTGATTCTTAATTTCTTGTTTACATAATTAATGGCTGCTTTTCTTCGTAACGACGGAAATTCTGGTTTGGATACAAAAGCAGTATTGATTGGTGGAATCTTTAACATATTTGAATATTACTTTTTGTCTTTACAATGGATCAAAGTATCTTTGTAACCCAAAAAGGAAATCGAATTCATCAAACATTGCGTTATGCCTTGATTACTGCAGCTGTATTTGGAGTGTTATGGACCGTATTGGTTGAATTTAGTCCAAATTTATTTATCTATATCTTTATGAAACCAATCGAACATATCTTGGCTATATCTTTAAATATCATTCGAAGTTATGGTATATCTTTCTTATTATTGCCGTTCAATATATTCTCTACATATTATTTTCAGGCTTTGATGCAGCCCAAAACATCATTTATTATTTCTGTTTTAAGAGGTTTCGTGATCAGTGGAATCTTAAGCATTGTACTACCACAATTTGTTTCGGCGAATGCGATATGGTTTACGATGCCAATTTATGGAATTGCTTGTATCCATTTTCCTTGCGGTTCAAATGCGTAAATTCACCAAAGAATTACCACATGAAGATTTAGCAACTGCATAATCATGATATACTATATCTATGATATTTGAAGACACATCATTAAAATCAATATATGAACTTGATCATGTTCTTCAAGAAGAGCATGATCTTTTAAGCGTTTCTAAAGAAATTTATCGAATCACACATCTTCTCATGGATAAATATCAAAGGAATGAAATTGTTAAGTTTTATCATCATGATAATAATGGTGATGTGATCTATGTTGATTTTAATTTAGTTAGTGAAAATACCTGGTATCGAAGTGTAGCTGAAATTAAACAGATTTTATATAGACATACCGATTCCTCTCAATTTTCAATACATAAAGCTCTCTATGATTTAGGGATTATAGAACCAGAATCTACTTTTGAATATAATCGTTATCTTCAACTCTTATATTTAATGTACATAATTAATTACTTTGCCTTTCCTAATTTAAATATATTTAAAAAACTTCATCAGGATCAATTTAATAACACCTACGATGAAGGAACGACAAATGGAAAGTATGTTTCTTTTATTATGAATAATTTGTTTGAAGATGAGGATACGTTTATAAGGTTTCAACAGGAAACCATTAATATTACAGATATTTCTAATGATTTAGTGATTCAATGTCGCTTAATGTCTCAAACGTTTCTTTTTTCAAATCATCCTTTAAATATACTCCAAGAAATCATTGAATCAAATCAAATATGGACATCTCAACACTATCTAAAAGATCCTATCTTTTCATTCATGGAATATTGTCAATCTTTTTCTATGCGCTCTTATTGTGTGGATTTATACAATAATTTATCAGATGATCCAAATCTATTTAAATTTGATTCTTTAACGATACAACCAAGCGGTTTTTGGAAACAACAATATATACCTATAGAAAAATTAGATGATTTTCTTATGGAAGATGAGCTATATAGTTTTTGTTATCAAAAAGAGAAACATCCAGAAGTGCGTGAAAAAATTAAGTTTGTGAAAGGGAAGTCAGTTGCTTTTCTAAAGAAATTAATTGCCTATGACCATAATTGGAAACAATATAATGATGATTTTATTTTGATTGAAACTATAAATAATACAGAATGTATATATGCTTTAAAGGCAGCTATCGTAATTAAAACGTATTATGAGCTTACTACAAAATTGAAAACTCGAATTAATGAATCGTATCCATTACGGTCACTTCTATCTGTGAATTTTGATAAATTTGATTTATTTCCGGCTACTTTGCCTATACGTTATTTTTTATTAGCTTGTCATGCTCAATATTTGAATGCTATCATGGAAGAAGATACATGGTATCCACAATTTAAGATTGAATACCTGATTCCTGAGTTATTATTTCTAAAGCTTATGTCTGAAGCTTACAATTGCAGACAGTATGAAAATTTATATATCTTTTAGCTTTTAGTCGTACACAATTAAGTGAATACCTTGAATATTGATTGGAGCAAATGCTCCAAATTTTTTTGTCCAAAGATTTGTATCATTTTGCCTTAGTTATAAAATTAGAAATTATGTTCTAATACAGGTGCTGGTAAAGATAGCTCTTTACTCTCTAGTTTACTCTAGTGATAAATTTATAGCGAGGTTGTATAGAATGCTGAAAATCAAAGATTTTGCGACATTATGCGGTTGTAGTATCTACACGCTCAGGTATTATGATCAAATTGATTTATTAAAACCATCGATTGTAAATAATAATTCTGGATATCGATACTATACGGAAGATCAATTGTTGAAGTTTATAGAAATTAAGGAATTTCAAGAAATCGGTTTCGTGTTGAAGAAATCAAGGAACTAGAAAAATTAGATCAAAAAGAGGTCAGCAAATTGATTTTAGAGAAAATAGACTATCTACAATCCAGATTAGATAAGTCAATCACGCTTTTGAGAAAGTATATTGAATAATAGAAATCGATTTTTCGTGTTCTATCTAATTTTGAAAAGAGGAGGGAAAGAAATGTTAAGAAAAACAATAAAAGTATTATTCACAATGATTTTAGGGTTTGGATTGTTGGGGTGTTCTAATTCGACGAACGGAAATCAAAATAGTTCATCAAATAAAACAGCTTTGACCATAGAAGATATTGAATGGAGTGTTAAAGAAAGTATGGTCGATGGTGAAATTTATGTGCTTTTAGATTTTATCAATAATTCGGATTATACAATAACCGGCTTGTCAATGAATTTTAAAGAAAGAGATGATATTACAGAGGAAGAAAAAGATTCCTTCTATACAGATATCAAAGAACTTACTAGTGCTACTGAAGATGAGATGAAAGAACTAAAAGAGCTGCCATTAGGTATGCATGCAGAAAGTAAATTTATCGTAGATCCTGGTAAAGAAGCAACAAACGCAAATTTATATTATTATGAAGGGTTCTTTTATGTAAAAAACATAGAACATTATAATTTAATGCAACCTGAAAGTATAACCATACATTATATTGATGATGACATGATCAATACTGTCTATTATGAATTTGAAGATAACAAATATCTGATTGACGAATCGAAAATAGAAGCGTATCAATGGGCACAGGGAGATTTCAAAGATTTATTGCCAAAACCAAAAGTTCAAGTTTTGGAATCAAATTATGAAACAGAAGATTCATTTTCTTTTGTAGCATATGGTGTAAATGAAGAATTATTTAACTCTTATATAGAAAGCTGTAAAGAATTTGGATATAAAGAAAACATTAATGTAATTGAAGATTATTATTCAGCTTCAGACAGTAACGGATACAATATCGATATATCTTTTGATTCAAAAAAATTAACGATGAATGTTTCTATTGATAAACAAACCAATGAATAAATGACAAGAAAGTTTCTTGTCATTTTTAACGAAGTGAGGAGTGATTGAACATGAAAGCACCAAAAGGCTGTACCAACAAAGAATGTAATACTTACATTAAGAAAATTAAGTTTAAAGAAGAGTATGATTATTGCCCTTTTTGTGGATCAAAAATTACAATATGTTTGCGCTGATTGTTGGAAAGTTTTAGAACATAATGATGAAGCTTATTGCAAGAGCTGCAGTACGATTCGTCAAAAGAAAAAAGAAGACATGATCAAAAAAGTAGATGAACATAAAAAACTGATTATAGGAGCTGTAGATGTTGCCTAGAAACATAAAGAGAAAATCATTGATGGTGGAAAAAGATCGCAAAAGTGGTTGTTAAAATGAAATAGTCTGACAAAATCAGACAAATATAATAATGTATAGTAACTTATAGTTATCAATGCATGAAAAAACGAATCAATGGTTTAATAAGGAAACAGGATAGAAACTAAAAATATAAATAAAATCGAATTGAGTAAGAAGTAACAAGAGATAATTGCTCCAATAATCTCAGCTATAAATGAAAGAAATAAAGAATATGGGTGAGTAGCATACAAACAAGGGTTTCCACATATTGTAAGTTCCATGACTTAGAGAAAAAATGTGTAATTCTCAAGAATTACTATATATTTTATGATAGTATTATAAAAAAGGAACGAGGTAAAATTTAATGGAAAAAGAATTTGATGAACAAAAAGCATTAAAAGAATTAGAAAAAGGTTATAAAGAAGCAGAAAAATTATTGGAAAATGAGGATAAGCTTGAGAGATTTTTACAACGACTAGAAAAGAAATTAAAAATTATTCCAATAGCAGGGGATAAATTGGCTGTAGTTCCGGTGATGGCTTCTTTACTAAAGAATTATGCAGAAAAAGAATATACAGATATTCCTATAGGAACTATTATTGCGATTATAAGTGCATTAATGTATTTTGTATCCCCAATTGACTTTGTACCAGATAGTATTCCTGTTTTAGGATATTTTTGACGATGCAGCTGTGGTAGCAGCATGTTGGAAGCTGGTCCAATCAGATGTAGACGAATATGTTGAGTGGAGAAAAGAAAATGGGAAACAAATGGAATTCTAATAGAAAAACAGGGAAAGG
>ENA-OQET01000746-OQET01000746.1-human-gut-metagenome-genome-assembly--contig:-NODE-746-length-16037-cov-5.844375_pt1 | contig 16037 bp, 13 predicted proteins | sample MGYA00242800_ERZ504645 | MGnify/ENA primary metagenome ERZ504645 (study PRJEB26092, sample SAMD00036308) | human gut metagenome | host: Homo sapiens | study: EMG produced TPA metagenomics assembly of... | reverse complement strand
AGAAAGGAGAAAATGGATTTTTAATCCTGAAGAACGCATGAAAGCATTAACAATATTAATTCCGGTATATAATACAGAAAAATATATAAAAAGATGTTTAGATTCGTTGATTGTTTCTGAAATAATGGATGATATAGAAATACTTGTAGTAAATGACGGAGGAAAAGATCATTCCGTTGAAATTATTCAAAAGTATGTGGATAGTTATCCGGAGACAGTCAGACTGATTGATAAAGAAAATGGAGGGCATGGCTCTACAATAAACGCAGGCATCAAGGAAGCAAAGGGAAAATATTTTCGAGTTTTAGATAGTGATGATTGGTTTAACTCTACTGATTTTGTGAAATTTGTGAATAGATTAAAATCGGAAGATGCAGATTTAGTTGTGTGTGATTATCGAAAGGAACATACGTACAATAGTAAATCGGAATATTTTGTATATAAGAATTTAGAAGATAGAAAATGTTATTGCTTTGATGATATTGATCTGAAAATTCTTGAAGGTGAATATTTTGTTATGGCAACATCTACGTATAAGACAGAAATTTTAAGAACGTCCGGTCTTAAAATGTTAGAAAAAACATTTTATGTAGACATGCAGTATAATGTTGTTCCTATGACGAAAGTTGAGACTTTTACGTATTATCATCTGGATATTTATCGTTATTTTATCGGAAGAAAAGAACAAAGCATGAATATGGATAATTTTGTCCGAAATCAAGAACACCATAAAAAAATGATAAAATGGCTGATAGAATATTATACACATATTTCTTCAAAGTTGTCGTCAAATAAAAGAGAATATATAGAAATTATTCTCACATATACGTTAAATACACATTATTCTATCTATTGTGAATATGATAAGGATCATGCAAGAGCATATAAAGAAATAGTGGACTTTGATCAGTATTTATTGAAGGTGAATAAGGCTTTATATGAACGGATAAATTGTATGGCATATATAAGATATAATCGAAAGACAAAGTTTAAATTTGTCAGATTGAATGGTAGAAAATGGAACACTGCAATGAAAATGGCAAGAAGATTGAAAGGAAAATTCTAATGAAGAAAATATTAGTTATAAGTTGGTTTTATCCGCCGATAAATTCATCAGAAGGATTAGTGACATATAAACTTCTCAGAAATTCTAAATTGCAATATGATGTTTGTATGCAGGAAAGTAATGCATCTTGGTCATATGGAAATAAAGAATATCTGCCGGAATGCGAAAATGTTCGGAAAATTCCAATTCAGGCAGACACTTTGGAGATATGGAAAAACAAAACAATAGAGTATTTTAACGCTCATAAAAAAGAGTATGACATTATTATGACTCGTTCCATGCCTCCGGAATCACATGAGATCGGATTGAAAATAAAAGAAATTAAACCGGAAATTAAGTGGATTGCATCGTTTGGAGATCCAATCGCAAATAATCCTTTTGTATTAAAAACTATAAAAAAGATTTCTCCGTATTCATTACAGAATAGATATATCAGACCGATGGGAATTCGGGAAATTATATCACCTAAGAGAATGATTAAGAACGAGATATGGAAGAAACGAATGAAAAAAGAGCAGATTCCGTATAAAAAGGAGCAAGAATTAGAAGATGCCATTATAACAAAATCTGATTATATTATTATGAATAATCCATATCAAAAGCAATATATGACCGGCAAATACTCAGACGCTATAAAAGCGAAAGCAATCGTTCTTCCGCATAGTTTTGATTATTCTTTGTATGATAAAGAGATTGATGCAGAAAATAGTGGAAAGATACGGATGGTATATATTGGACATCTTGATGATATCAGAACGCCGCATTTGTTTCTTAAAGCTATAGCTAGTATGAAAAAAGAACATTCGGACTTGGCGGAGAAATTAGAAGTTTTCTTTTATGGAAATATGTCTGTAAAAGAAAAAGTATATCTTTTAGATAATGAATTGTTAGATATTGTTCAGATCAAGAAACCTGTGGACTATAAAACGAGCTTATCCCTTATGAAGAATAGTGACTGGCTGATTCATATTGATGCAAATTTGAGCGGTGTGTTAGATGAGAACATTTTCTTCGCTGCTAAATTAGCTGATTATATTGGCGCGGACAGACCGATTTTTGGAATTACGATGTTTGATGGAGCGGGGGCTGATGTGGTACGCGATGTGAATGGACTTACGGTTTCCTATACAGTAGATGAGATCAAAAATTATTTATATTTGATTTTATACGAAGGATATCAAATTGAAGTAAACGAAGAAAACCGCAAAAAATATGATGCAGTAAATGTGGCAAAGAAATTTGATGATTTTGTTGAAAATAAGATTTTACATTAACTTATGATGGTGAGAGGTAGCAACATGAGAAAAATTAAAGTGATGACGGTTTTTGGAACGAGACCGGAAGCAATTAAAATGGCACCGTTAGTGAAAGAATTACAGTCGCGAGAAGAGATTGAACAGATTACATGTGTTACGGCACAGCATAGACAGATGTTGGATCAGGTTTTGGAAACTTTTCAAATTAAGCCGGAATATGATTTGGATATTATGAAACAAGGTCAGACATTGAATGATGTAGTTCAGAGAGTGTTAGGAAGCATTAGTGAAGTTTTGGAAAAAGAAAAACCGGATATCGTATTAGTTCATGGTGATACTACAACTACTTTTGCAGGAGCATTGGCAGCGTTTCATAGTCAAATTGCAATCGGACATGTTGAGGCCGGACTCCGTACATGGAATAAATATTCCCCATATCCTGAAGAAATGAATCGTCAAATGGTAGGATGTCTCGCCGATATGCATTTTTCTCCGACAGAGGTGAGCGCTCAAAACTTGTTGAATGAAGGAAAAGACAAGTCTAAGATATATATTACAGGAAATACAGCCATTGATGCGATGGCAACTACTGTTGATGAAAATTATCAGCACCCGATTTTTGAGTGGGTGGGCGATAACCGAATGATTCTTTTAACTGCTCATAGAAGAGAGAATCTAGGGGAGCCGATGTATCATATTTTCCGGGCGATTAAGAGACTTGTAGATGAATTTGATGATGTGAAAGTCGTATATCCTATTCATCTGAATCCTCGTGTAAGACAGGTGGCTAACGATGTATTTCAAGATTGTGATAAAGTGCGTTTGATTGAACCATTGGAAGTGTTTGATTTTCATAATTTCCAAAACAAAAGTTATTTGATTATGACAGACAGTGGAGGAATACAGGAAGAGGCACCGTCTCTCGGAAAACCGGTTCTCGTATTACGTGATACAACGGAGCGGCCTGAAGGAATAAAGGCAGGAACGCTAAAACTTACAGGTACGGATGAAGAAGTCATTTATCAAGAGGCAAAGAAACTATTAACAGATGAAGAAGCATATCATGCGATGAGTCATGCAAGTAATCCATACGGAGACGGGCATGCAAGTGAACGTATCGCAGATGCGATTATAGAAAAATTTGGTGATCTTTTGAAGTAAAGGAGAAAAGCAGATGGATAGAAATGTAAAATATTTGATTATTGGCGCTGGAATATCCGGACTTACTTTTGCAAACTACGCAGACGGTGATTATTTAATTATCGAAAAAGAAAAAGAAGTGGGTGGATATTGCCGTACTATTAAGAAGAAAGATTATGTTTGGGATTATGCAGGGCATTCTTCCATTTTAGTACAGATGAATTCGAAAAAGAAATTTCTTGATAGCGTGAATCCGGAAGATATTAAATATAAAGATGAAAAATACCAAAAATTATTTATAAGGGAGAATTGGTGGATTATCCGTTTCAGACAAATATTCATCAATTAGAGAAAGAAGAGTTTATAGATTGTCTCTATGATTTATTCCATAAAGAAGAAAAGGAAGATTATGACAGCATTTTTGGATATGCTCTATGGGGAAAATTTGGAAAGTCAATCGTTGAAAAGTTCTTAAAACCATATAATGAAAAGTTGTATGCGGTTGATTTAAAGACATTGGATAAAGATGCAATGGGCAGAATTTTTTCCGTATGCAGACATTCCGGCAATCATAGATAATATGAAAGCAAATAAAGACAGCACTTCATATAACAATAGCTTTCTTTATCCAAGAAACGGAGCGGGTTCCTTTATCCAGATTCTGTATGATGCATTGGATAGTTCTAAAATTTTGATGGAACATGAAGTTGTTAAAATTGATAATGAACATAAAGTTGCGCAATTGGATGACGGCAGCAAAATAAATTATGAATATTTGATCAATACTTCTCCGTTAAATCACTTTTTAGGATATTTTGAAGGTGAAAAGTTTTCTGCTTTGAAGAACCGATTGTCATATAATAAAGTTCTCGTATTTAATCTTGGGTTCAACAAAAAATCAAAATTCACAGAAGAGCATTGGATGTATATTCCGGATAAAGCAGTGAATTTTTATAGAATTGGATTTTACGATAATATTTTGGATGCAGACAAACTTAGTATGTATATTGAGATCGGATATGGAAAAGAAGATGAGATTACAGAACAAGATGTAGAAATGCAGTTAAAATTAACTCTTGAAAATTTGCATAAGTTGGGAATTATTGATGATGATACAAAATTAGAAGAACATTCGACTATTATCATGGATCCGGCTTACGTGCATATCAATACTGAGACAGAGAAAATGGTTCAGCAATTTAAAGCGGAAGAAGAAAAAAATGGAATCTATACGATTGGCAGATATGGAGCGTGGACATACTGTTCAATGGAAGATTGCATGATTGCTGCCAGAGATTTAGCAATGAGTTTGTGTCAGGGCTAAATCGGGAGTAGGATATAATGAGTGAAAAATTAAAAAAGCAAAGTGTAATAATTTCTTTAATATGGGCTTTTGTGGGGACGATCGGTGTCGTTTATTATATTAAGATAGGAACGGGAATGGATGTATCTCCCAATTATGCAAATAATATAATCTATTATTTTATTTATGCGGCATCTGCTTTTTCAGTGTATTATTGCTGTAAAGTTATCACAAAGAAGAAAGCGGTTTTTGCAGGAATTCTTTCGTTATTATTTGCATGTATCTGTATTATAGGTGCTCAGATAGAGTATTTAAGAGCAATTAATTGGTTATGGATTACATGGATAAAAGTTCTCTGTTTGGCAATTTTTTTATTTCCACTTTTTGTATTATTGATTTACATTTTAGATGATTGTAGATTTAAAGCTGCGGAATCTTGTGTGAAAAATATATCAAAATGGAAAATATTCTTAGCGATTATTGTTATATGGGGCATTGCTTATCTTGCTATGTTTCCGGGAATTTATGATTATGATTCAATAGATCAAACATTGCAATTTTTGGTTACAGGGAACGTGAGTGGCCACCATCCGGTTTTACATTCATTATTATTGTCCGGTTTTATGAAAATCGGATATGTTGTTTTTCATAGTTATGAAATTGGGTTAGGGATATTTACACTTTTACAGGTATTGTTTTTGGCATATGCGGCGATGAAAGTTGCATGGTTTTTGTTGCAAAAAGGTTATAATCGACTTTTTTGGTTTACGATGTGCTTTTATTTGTGCTTCCCATTGCATTATATTATGAGTGTGTGGGATACAAAGGACAGTATCTTTGCAGGTTTTTTTGTTTTAGTTAGTTTAAGTTTGATCGAGATGGCGGATCGCACATCAGGATTTTGGGATAATCGGTGGAATTTAGTCAAGTTTGTTTTATATGTAGTATTAATGTGTATGTTTCGGAATAATGGATTATATGCATTGATCTTGCTCATACCGATTTGCTTTTTTTGTTTTAAAGAGAGAAGAAAGGCAACTATTATTTTGTTTATGTTATCAATGTTAATCTATGTATCATATCAGAATATTTTGCTTCCAAGTCTAGGCGTTAAATCCGGCAACATTCGTGAAATGATGAGTATACCATGCCAGCAGATTGGCAAAAGTGTATGATTGAAACTCCGGAAGCGTATACGGATGAGGAAAAAGAAAGCTCTATTGGAATTGATACCGGAAAAAAATATTATGGATTATCAATATAGACCGATGATTTCAGATGCAACGAAGAATTATTTAAATTCAGAAGTTTTGAAAAGTGATCTGCCCAAATATGGAAAGTTATATGTAAGTATTGGATTGAAAAGTCCGAGAAAATATATAGAAGCTTTTTTGCAGAATAGTTGTGGGTTTTGGTATCCGAATAAATCATATCCGGATGAAAGAATGTTTCATCCGTATACTGAATTTGATATGGCAGATCCGAATTTGTTTAAAGGAGATTATATTTATTTAGAGCGAATGAGTTTGTTCCCGCAGTACGAAGAGATATTAAGACCGTTTTTTCAAAGTGCTGTATGGAAAAAAATTCCGATAGTTTCCAACTTTTTTGTTCCGGGCACATATTTTATTGTATTATTGTTTGGAATAAGTGTTAGTTTTTATAGAAAAAATTATAAGCAATTATTTGTGTTTGGCTTTTGGGGGGCATACTGGTTCACGTTGTTGATCTCCCCTGTAGCACTCGTTCGTTATGCATACCCTGTGATTATGTGCTTACCGCTTATGTTAAGTTTAATTACTCAAAAAGGGTTGTTATCATGGAAAAGAGAAAGGAAAAATACAAAAATGGATAAAATAGCAGTTTTGATTCCTTGTTATAATGAGAGTCAGACGATTAAAAAAGTAGTGGAAGATTGGAAAAAAGAGTTGCCGGAAGCTACAATTTATGTGTACGACAACAATTCTTCGGATAACACGGCTGCAATCGCAAGAGAAGCCGGAGCTGTTGTTCGTTATGAATATCAGCAGGGAAAGGGAAACGTGATCCGTCGCATGTTTCGTGAAATAGACGCGGAATGTTATATTATGATCGATGGAGATGATACGTATCCGGCGGAATTTGGACGGGAAATGGTTACAAAAGTATTGGAAAGAAATGTGGATATGGTAGTAGGAGATCGTTTGTCATCCACTTATTTTGAAGAAAATAAACGTCCGTTCCATAATTTCGGAAACAGTCTCGTAAGAGGAACGATCAACCATCTGTTTAAGAGTAATATTCGTGATATTATGACGGGATATCGGGCGTTCAGCTATCAGTTTGTAAAGACGTTTCCGGTTCTGTCAAAGGGGTTTGAGATTGAAACAGAAATGAGTATTCATGCTGTGCATAAAAACATGCTTGTTGAAAATGTAATCATTGAATACCGCGACCGTCCTGACGGAAGCGAATCAAAGCTGAATACTTATTCCGATGGATTTAAAGTGCTCAAGACAATCGGCAGATTGTATAAGAATTATAAGCCGTTAGGATTTTTCGGAATGTTGTCAGCGCTGCTGGTTCTAATTGCGGCAATCTTATTCATTCCTGTCTTTGTGACATATTTAAAGACCGGATTAGTACCTAATTTCCCGACATTGATCGTCAGCGGATTTGTTGCGCTGGCAGCGATTCAATCTTTCTTTGCAGGATTGATTTTGACAACGATCGTGGAAAAAGATCGTCAGGACTTTGAGTTTAAACTGCAGATGATCAGTATGGAAAAAGGAAACAAAGCCCATGAGTAATACAAAGAAATTATTTTCCCAGATTATAAAATTCGGGTTTGTAGGCGGAACAGCTTTTGTTATTGATGCAGGATTATTGTTTTTACTGACGGAATTTTGCGGGATTCATTATTTGATTTCGGGAATGATTTCTTTTACGGCATCAGTGATATACAATTACATTTTAAGTGTAAAATGGGTATTTGATGCGAAAAAGGATGCGAATAAGACACAGGAATTTATTGTGTTTATTGTGTTAAGCGTGATCGGTTTGGGAATAAATCAGTTGTTTATGTGGCTGTTTGTTGACATGATGCATATTTACTATATGTTGTCAAAGATCATTGCCACTGTGATCGTTATGGTCTACAACTTTATAACAAGAAAGATTTTTCTCGAGAAAAAGTAGTTTTAAATTGCAGAATTTTGTGAAAAATATATAGAATAAAAAGGCATCTTAAAGAAGGATGTCTTTTTTCTTAAATAAAAATGTAGAAAATGATGAAACCTTGAAAAAAGGTACAAGATATACTATAATCTAACAGATATAGAACAATGCAGAAGAAAAGAGGAGTATATAGCGATGCATACTGGGAAGCTGGAACAGTATAAGAGGCTGATACGTTTTGGATTTAATATATTATTATTGGCGATATTGATATTCTTTTTCATTCATATATGGGATGAAAACTATAACGATGGAATTGTTTTTCCGTTTTATTATAAAGGCTATCTGATGATGGCTGCGTTTTACGCGTTCTTTTTTACGGTTTTTTCTTATATTTTAGGCGGAATGAAGATCGGATATTTAAAAAGCAGCAGTTTAATGTTGTCGCAGACGCTTGCTTTGTTGGCATCAAATGTGCTGATTTATTTGGAGACAGTTCTTTTGTCGGCGAAATTCATTCCTGTTGAAGCTATGATCGTTCTGACATTTATTGATGTCGGGGTTATTTTAGTGTGGACATTAGTTGTAAATTGGATTTTCAGAAAACTATTTCCGCCCAGAGATATTCTACTGTTATATGAAGAATACGATCCGACATCCTTTTTGAGAAAAGTAAATTCAAGAAAAGATCGATATAATATAAAAGAATCCATGAATGTAGAAGAAGGCTGGGATCGTATCACAGAAGAAATGAAGAAGTTTGACGCGGTATTTCTCTGTGATATACATTCTCCTTTGCGTAATAAATTAGTAAAGTTTTGTTATGCAGAAGGAATCCGGTCGTATATTACACCGAAAATTTCGGACATTATTATTCGCAGCTCCGAAAATATTCATTTTTTTGACACTCCATTATTGCTGTCGCGTAATAATGGGTTTACTTTTGAACAAAAGTTTGTAAAGAGAACATTGGATATTATTATTTCTGTTTTTATGCTGGTGATAACATCTCCAATTATGCTTATTACCGGAATCGCGATCAAATTGTATGATGGAGGTCCTGTCTTTTTCAGGCAGAAAAGATGTACGATCGGGGGAAAAGTATTTGAAATTCATAAATTCCGAAGTATGATCGTAGATGCGGAAAAAGAGGGGGAAGTCATACCGGCAAAAGAAGATGACGAAAGGATCACCCCTGTCGGAAAATTTATAAGAAAGACCAGAATTGATGAATTGCCGCAGTTTATTGATATTTTAAAAGGAGATATGAGCGTTGTAGGTCCTCGTCCGGAGAGGGTGGAGCATGTAGAGCAGTATACGGCGGAAGTGCCGGAATTTTCTTACAGACTAAAAGTCAAGGGCGGACTTACAGGATATGCTCAGATTTACGGAAAATATAATACGACAGCGTATGATAAGCTGAAGCTTGACCTGATGTATATACAGAATTATTCGATTCTGCTCGATTTGAAATTGATCATTATGACAGGAAAAATACTTTTTGTAAAAGAGAGTACGGAAGGGTTCGAGGAAAAGAAGTGATGGCATCTATAAAAGCATATTATGGGAGAACATATAGAGGAAGTAAAAATAGATTTTTAGATTTTTTGCAGAAAAGGATTGATGAAAAGAAAGGCTGTTTTGTTGTGACAGCCAATCCGGAGATTTTTATGCTCGGAAAGAAGATGCCGGAGATGAATCGGGTTCTTATGGATAAAAATACAGTGATTGCTGCAGACGGTATCGGCATTGTAAAGGGTGGAGAGCAGTTGGGATTCCGTTTTAAAGAAAGGATACCGGGAGTGGAATTGTGTGAGGAACTGCTTAAATATGCAAATGAAAAAAAGTGCTCGATTTATTTGTTCGGAGCAAAAAGAGAGGTTTTGGATTCTTTTGTCAGACGGATTGAGAAAGAGTACAAGAATGTCATTATTTCCGGATATACAGATGGATATGTAGAGGATAAAGAAAAGGTAATGCGGCAGATAACGGAGCTTGATCCGGATTTGGTGTTTGTCGCATTAGGCGCTCCTCAGCAGGAACTTTTGATTCATAAATATTTCCGTTCTGACAGAAAAGGAATTTATATTGGCGTCGGTGGGAGTTTTGATGTTTTAAGCGGTAAGAAACAGCGTGCTCCTTCATTTTTTATACGTCATAATTTGGAGTGGCTGTATAGGATTACGAAAGAACCGAAGCGTATAAAACGTTTTTGGAACAGCAATGTGAAGTTTTTGTTTGAATTGAGAAAGGAAAGTCATGGCGGGAAAAGAACTCATAAATAAAATCAGAAAAAAGGGTATATGCGGAACAATCAAGATGATTGCCGTAAAGTGGAAGAAAACAGAGCGTGACTTATGGAATCCGCCGATCAGTCGGGTGAGGAAAGATCTTATAGATCGGATTTTAAGAAGAGGTTATTCCAGGATTGTTATTTATGAGAATCACTTTGGATATCACAACATAATGATGCAGCGTCCTCAGCATATGCTTAGAAATATGGGGGATGAGGAGACGCTCATTTTATACAATTCGTATTATGATATAGATTTTAAGGATAGACGGCGTATCACGCCGATTGCGCGTCATGTATATGTATTGGATCTGTATTATTATAGGAAGTATTTATTAAATGCATTGAAGCAGATAGAAAAGAAATACGTCATGGTATATTCTACTGATACCGTTCCGGTAAGCAGAATAAAACAATATTCAGAACTTGGATTTCGGATTATTTATGAGTATGTAGATGATATTAATGAGGAACTTATTTCAAGAAAAAAAATCGCGCAGATCCGATCGAGACATCAATATTTGTTAAGAGCAAAAAATGTGTTGACTGTAGCGACTGCGGATAAACTGTATAAAGAGGCAAAGTCGAATAATAAAAAGACGAGGATCGTTCAAATTTCCAATGGGGCAGAGTGTGACAAGTTTGTACCGGAGAGCGTGACGGAAGATCAAGTCTACAGACAGTGGCTTAAAGAAGATATGCTGCATGTCGGATATTACGGGGCATTGGCGGCTTGGGTTGACTATGATCTTTTGAAAAGACTGGCAGATAATGAGAAGATCCAGTTGATCCTGATCGGGATTGAGCATGATGATTCGCTGAAAAAGAGCGGGCTGCTTGATTATAAAAATGTGAAGTATTTTGGAAAAAAACCTTATGAGTCATTGGCAGGATATGTACATTTTTGGGATGTATGCATTATCCCGTTTTTGATCAATGATATTACAAAAGCAACTTCTCCTGTTAAATTATTTGAATATATGGCGATGGAGAAACCGGTTGTTTCAACAGCGCTTCCGGAATGTTTAAAATATACTGCGGTAAAAATCGCCCAAAATGTACAGGAATTTGTTTCATTGGTTGAAGAATGTAAGGACGACTGCAAGGATGAAAAACGGAAGGAGCTCCTGAAAAAGTGTGCGTGGGAAAATGACTGGTCTGTGAAAGCGGCAGAATTGAAAGCGTATATGGGAGAATGGGAGAAAAATGAAAGATAAGATCAGTAAATTGAAAAATCTTGTAAAAAAATATGGGTTGGCAGGAACGATAAAAAAGGCGGCAGGATATATTTATTCTAATTATCTTGTAAAGCTTTCTGTAAAAGAAAGAATTTATGTCGCTGTTAATAAAAAGAAATTTATCGAGGGAATCGACCGGATTCTTTCAAAAAATTCTTACGATCGGATTGTGATCTGGAGAAGTTCATTTGGATGGGATGTGCCTTTGTACCAAAGACCTCAGCATATTTTCAGCAATTTTGCGAAGCAAAGAACGCTTGTCTTTTATGAAGTGACACGTTTTACGGATGATGTGAAGCGGATCAAAAAACAGGCGGATAATTTATATCTGGTCAACTATGCGAATACAGCATTTTCAAAGCTGCTTTTTCAGGAACTTGAAAAATGCAAAGCTCCGAAATATGTTCAGTTCTATTCAACAGACTGGACTTTGCCTGCGGCAAAGATTAAAGAGTATATGCAGCAGGGATATAAAATCGTTTATGAGTATATTGACGACCTGAATCCGCATCTTGCGGGAACAGACGAACTTCCCGTGAACGTAAAAGAAAAGTATGATCTGGCTATGACAGATAAAAATATTTTTGTTGTTGTAACTGCCGAGGCGCTGAAGAAAGATGTCATTGAAAAGCGAGGAAATGTTCGGCTTGCTTTTTCAAGTAATGGCGTGGATTATGCTCACTTTCATGATGGGTGCGATCCGAATTTTAAGTGTGATGAAGAGTTTGAGTCTATCTTGAAAAAGGGGCAGCCGGTTATCGGATATTATGGGGCGCTGGCAAAATGGTTTGATTATGATCTGTTGAAAAAAATTGATCAGGAAAATAAATATCAAGTTGTACTTTTTGGAATCAAATATGATGATTCTTATGATAAATCGGGAGCAGATCAATGGAAAAACGTTCATTTTTGCGGGTCGCGTCCATATGAGATCCTTCAGAATTATGCCGCCCGTATGGATGTTTTAACGATTCCGTTTTTGATCAACGACATTACGAAAGCGACTTCTCCGGTTAAATTATTTGAGTATATGGCGCTTAATAAACCGATCGTGACAACGGATATGGACGAATGCAGGAAATATGAATCGGTGTTGATCGGACATGACCATAAAGAATTTTTAGAGCAGTTAGATAAGGCAATATTGCTGAAAACAGATGAAACATATAAGGCGTTATTGGATAAAGAGGCTTTAGAGAATACATGGGAAGAAAAGGCGAGAACGATTCTTGAACAATTAAAAAAATATGAATAAGTATATTGTGCGAAATAGCCTCAATATGCAGATAAAAATCCCCGGGGAACTTTGGGGATTTTTATTTAATCTTTTCAGGGGAAATGATTGAATAATGTAGAGATTTGTTGTATCATGGTATAATGTAGATTAAGTATATACTAAAATAGGTGAGAAAATATGTCAAAGAACAAGGTGAAGCGTAATTCATCCCGCAGAAGGCAAGCAATGCACAGGGGGAAAGAGACGTCAACTAAGCCAAAGAAACCGGTTACCCGCAGGAAAGATTTTTCCGCTTCAGGAAAAGGAAAGAAGCGCAAAAAGAGACGTGTTCATAAGATGAAGCCATGGCAGATCGCATTAATCTGCGTAGGAGCTTTCATCGCAGCGCTTTTAGCATTCGGATTAATGTATGTTTATGCGAAGTGGAGTAAGATTGATACGAAATCAATTAAAGCGGACGACATCATTATCAATGAAGAAGTGAAGAAAAATAAAAATGTAGATCTTGGAGACGGTTATACGAATGTTGCACTGTTTGGCGTGGATTCAAGAGACGGTGACTTGGGAGAAGGAAATCGTACGGATTGTATTATCGTTGCAAGCTTGAATAATAAGACAAAGGAAATCAAGATGGTGTCAGTGTACAGAGACACGCTGCTTGATCTTTCAGAAGGAACTTATCAGAAGTGTAATGCGGCATATAGCTACGGAGGTCCCGTACTTGCTATCAATATGTTGAACATGAATCTTGATCTTGATATTCAGGATTATGTGACGGTTGATTTTGGCGCGATCGCAGATGCGGTAGATCTGTTGGGCGGCATAGAGATTGAAGTTACAGAGGAAGAACTTCCGTATATTAATCAATATATTCCTGAAACGGCAAATTCGGCGGGAAAGGCGGCAAATCTTCTTCAAAGTGCAGGCCTTCAGAAATTAGACGGAACGCAGGCGACAACTTATGCCAGAATTCGTTCTACGGCAGGCGGAGATTTTACTCGTACGGAGCGTCAGCGCCTTGTAATAGAAAAAATGTTTGAAAAGGCGAAGGGAGCGGATATCGGAACGTTAAACAAGATCATCGATAAAGTGTTCCCGCAAGTTTCAACAAGTTTTACGCTGCCGGAGATTTTGAAATATGCTTCAGCTTACAGTGAATATAAACTGGTAGGAAATATGGGATTCCCGGAAGATAAGTATACAGATATGCTTTCAGAGATCGGAAGCGTTGTCGTGCCGGATAATCTTGTATCGAATGTAACAAAGCTTCATGAATTCCTGTTTGGCATTACAGGATATGTTCCATCGTCTACAGTGCAGACGGTCGGTTCTAATATTTCGTATACTGCAAGTGCAAAGAAGTCTTCGGGAACAGGATCGCAGTCGTCATATGATAGCGGTGAATCTTATAATGACAGTGGATATACCGATAACAGCGGTAACTACGAAGGCGGAAACACCGGCGGAAATTATGATGACGGAAGCATGAGCGGAAACAGTGGTAATACCGGAAATTCGGGAGAAACAGGCGGCGTCGGAGGAAATGGCAGTACCGGGGATAATACAGGCGGTACAACTGTAGAACCTCCGGTTGTGCCGGATGGCGGAACAGACAGCGGCGGCGGACAGACCGAAGCACCTCCGGAAGGTACAGTTCAATAATATCCAACCGGAACAGGGGAAGATAAAAAACAGAAAGAGGTTAAGTATATGAAAGTATTAAAGAAATTTGCAAGCATTATTATTGCGGTATGTTTGATGATTCCGGTGTTGAGTACGGTGGTATTTGCGGCGGATGGCGTATTGATGTTTTCTGATCCGTCAACGAAAGTCGGAGAGAATGTGAGCGTTGATTTTGTTGTTCAAAGTTCAGGCGGTACGATCGGAAGTGTGGATGTTACAATGAGTTATGATCCGAAGGCGCTTGAATTTGTCAGCGGCGATGGATTTACGGCAGACGGTGCGGGTACGCTGACTTATAAAGGTACAGGCGGCGGAACAGAGCTGAGAACGGCGGTAGTTTTCAGAGCTCTTACGGTTGCGAATACGCAGATTTCTGTAAGCAGCAGCTCAGCTACGATTTCTTCCGGAGATACATTAAATTTGAACAATGGATCTTCCGCAATTTCGATTGCAGCGGCAGACGATGGAACAACAAGTGTAGAACCGACATCGGCTCCTAATTCACCGGCAGGTGAAAGTACAGATATTGTTGTGACTGTAGACGGAAATGATTATCATTTTTCGGAGGCGTTTACGACAACAGATATTCCGGAAGGTTATTCTGAGACAAAGATGACATTTAACGGAGAAGAGAGAAAATTTGTAGCAAATGACGCGGGAGTTTATCTTGGATTTTTAATGGATGACGCAGGAAAAGGAAAATTTTTCCTGTTTAATACAGAGGATGCAACATTTGCTCCTTTCGCACAAATTGCAATATCGGATACAACATCTTTGATCGTTGTTGATGCACCGAAGTCGGCAAAACTTCCGAGCAGTTATCAGGAAGTGGACATGACAGTTCAGGAAGAAAACTTCCCGGCATGGTCTGATCCGTCCAATTCCAGATATTATGTTATTTATGCATTGAATACAAGGACAGGTGAAAAATCTTTCTATCAGTACGATACAGAAGACGGAACATATCAGTATTTTGAGGCTCCGAAAGAGGAGACGAAAAAGAAAGACAGTGAGAGCGGCATAGTTGCGAAGCTGGGCGAATTTGTAGCGGAAAATACAATGGTTGTTCTTGTAGCGGCGGCAGCATTGTTTTTGCTTCTCTTGATTTTGGCAATCGTATTTGCGGTAAAACTTGTCCATCGAAATCAGGAATTAGATGATCTGTATGATGAGTACGACATTCCATTCGAGGAAGAAGAGAAAAAGTTGAGTGCAAAGTCCGCTAAAAAGGAAAAGCAAAAGATGATTACGATGATGACTTTGATGATGAATCGGATGAGTCAGAAGAGTATGCTGAGTATTCGGATGAATATGAAGATGAATATGCCGACGAGTATGAAGATGAATATGACGACGAGTACGACGATGACTATGAGGAAGAAGGTTATCTGGACGATGAGTCGGACGAATATGGGTTTGACGATGATTTTGAAGTCGGATATGATGACGATTATGAGAATGAATACGACGATGAAGCGTTTGATGAGCCTGAGGAAAAACAGGCAGTAGGCAGAAGCAATAGAACATCTTCAAAAAAGATGGCTTTGATATTGATTTGTAGATTTATAAGTAGATTTATAAAATGAAAGACCGGATAGAAAAGATGAAATTTTCAATCATTTTTCTAAGTCCGGTCTTTTTTTGTGTTTCAATTCAATATTTGTT
>ENA-OQET01000743-OQET01000743.1-human-gut-metagenome-genome-assembly--contig:-NODE-743-length-16104-cov-4.966327_pt1 | contig 16104 bp, 16 predicted proteins | sample MGYA00242800_ERZ504645 | MGnify/ENA primary metagenome ERZ504645 (study PRJEB26092, sample SAMD00036308) | human gut metagenome | host: Homo sapiens | study: EMG produced TPA metagenomics assembly of... | reverse complement strand
GTTTCATATGAGTGTAGTTATGGCAAATGCACTTGGCACTGGAATTTTTCTGCGGACTCTGGCAAGGGTATCGGTTCAGTACTTGGACTTGCTACCTGGATGGGATTCGTCGGCTGTACTTCTTATTTCTCAGCCGGATGTGGAAAAAACCGGTTTTATTAAATCCTGTGCAGTACTATGTTGGTCTTCTCTGGGGGTATGTGTATTATCATGTCAGGAAATATCAACAGTGGCATTTTGTTTGGTGCGATTGTAACTGGAGCTTTCTCCTGGCTGATCTGCTATCAATCAAAGATCGATCTATTATCCTTAGTTCCTAACACTTTCAGGGCGGTTTTTTCGCTTTTTGCCAGTGGCGGAGATTGGAAAATGCTTTGCATCTGCCTTGTCTTAGGAAATATTCTCGGTGTGTGCTGCGATTATTCTGGAAGATTTCTGGCAGCAAAATTTGGTAAAGATAATTAATCAAGAAATAAGAGTGAAACAAATTTTCAAAGGAGCGTGAAATAAAGATGAGTAAAGTAATTAAAAAAGCTTACGCAGAAGAAATGAAACAGGGCTACAATTTAAGAACAGCCATGGAAGAAGCATCCAGATGTCTTCTCTGCCATGATGCCCCTTGCAGCAAGAGCTGCCCAGCAAAAACGGATCCAGCAAAATTCATCCGTTCCCTGCGTTTTAGAAATATTAAAGGTGCTGCTGAAACAATCCGTGAAAACAATCCATTAGCTGGTTGTTGCGCAGAAGTCTGTCCTTATGGTCAGCTGTGTGAACAGGCTTGCAGCCGTACTGGAATTGATAAACCGATCGAAATCGGAAAGCTTCAGAAATTCTTAGTTGAAATGGAAAAACGCGAGGGTATGGAATTCCTTCATGTAGAAGAAAAACGTGATGGAAAGATCGCCTGTGTTGGAGCTGGTCCTGCTTCTTTAGCTTGTGCAAGAGAGTTAGCATTATTCGGATATGATGTAACAATCTATGAAGCAAATGAAAAAGCTGGTGGTGTTTTAACATACGGAATCGTTCCTTCCAGATTACCTCAGGAAGTTGTTGATTTCGATATTGCAACAATCGAAAAACTTGGTGTAACATTTAAGTTTAATGAAACGATCGATGCTGCACGCTTAGAAGAATTAAAAGCTGAGTATGATGCAGTCTTCGTTGGAACAGGATTATGGAAATCTAAAGTCATTGATATCCCAGGAAAAGATCTTGATGGTGTTGTAAGTGCTATTGATTTCTTAAAAGATGCCCGCTTAAATAAAGAAAACATGACTCTTGGAGATACTGTTTTAGTGATCGGTGGTGGTGACGTTGCCATGGACTGTGTAACAACAGCAAAACAGCTGGGTGCAAAAGCTACAATCGTATATAGAAGAACAATTGAAGAAGCACCTGCTGATATTGATGAAGTTATGGCTGTACAGAGCATGGGAATTCCTATCATTCAGGAATTTGCACCAGGTGAGATCATCGGTAGTAAAGGTCATGTAACTGCAATGAAATTTAATGGACGTGACAATGAATCCGAACTTACTATGAAAGCTGATCAGGTTGTATTTGCTATTGGACAGGCTGCTTGTGACACTACAAAAGATATCAAAGCTGGCGGAAAAGTATTTACTGGTGGAGATATGGTAAATGGTGGAAAGACTGTTGTACAGGCTGTTGCTGAAGGTAAAGATGCTGCTGCTATGATCGCTGCATATCTGAACAAATAGAAAGGAGGCATTGATTATGTCATTAAAGAAAGATTTATCTATTGATTTTTTAGGAGTTAAATGTGAAAACCCATTCTTCCTGTCTTCTTCTCCAGTAGGAAGTAACTATGAAATGTGTGCAAAAGCCCTTGAAGCTGGATGGGGTGGAATTTATTATAAAACAATTGGTATCTTTATCCCAGACGAGTGTTCTCCTCGTTTTGATATCACTACAAAAGAAGGAACTCCTTGGGTTGGTTTCAAGAATATGGAGCAGATTTCTGACAAGCCATTAGAAGTGAACTTGGAATATATGCGCCGCTTAAAACAGGATTATCCAAACAAAGTCATCGTTGCAAGTATCATGGGAAGTAATGATGAAGAATGGACAACACTTGCAAAAGCTGTTACAGAAGCTGGTGTTGACATGATCGAGTGTAACTTCTCTTGTCCTCAGATGACATCTCATGCCATGGGATCTGACGTTGGACAGAATCCAGAGTTAGTAAAACATTATTGTGAAGTTGTTACAGCTGCTACACATCTTCCTGTCATCGCTAAAATGACTCCAAACATTGGAAATATGGAAATTCCTGCGATTGCTTCTATGGAAGGTGGTGCTGCTGGTATCGCTGCCATCAATACAGTGAAAGCGATCACAAATATTGATATCGAAAATATCACTGCTATGCCTGTTGTAAACGGTAAATCTTCTATTTCCGGATACTCAGGAGCTGCAGTTAAACCTATTGCTCTTCGTTTCATTACACAGATGAAACAGCATCCAGATCTGGTTGATGTGCCTATCACCGGTGTTGGTGGAATCGAAACTTGGAGAGATGCCTTAGAGTTTATCCTTGTTGGTGCTTCTAACCTTCAGGTAACTACGGCAGTTATGCAGTATGGATACCGCATCGTTGAAGACATGATCAGCGGATTATCTCATTACATGGAAGATAATGGTATTGAAAAACTTTCTGATCTGGTAGGTCTTGCCCTTCCTAATATTGTTCCTGCCGAAGATCTTGATCGAAGTTTCAAACTGCTTCCTAAATTTGATGAAGATGCTTGTGCTGGATGTGGTAGATGCTATGTATCATGCTTTGATGGTGGACATCAGGCAATTGACTGGGATGAGGAAGCTCGTCGTCCAAGATTAAATACAGATAAATGTGTTGGATGTCATCTATGCCTGAATGTCTGTCCTGTTATGGATTGTATCACTCCTGGTGAGATCGTTATTAAACCTGGACGTGAAGAACACGAAATCAAAATCAAAACTAAGTACGAATAAGAAATATCACATTGATAAGGAGGTCTTAGTAATATGAAAGAATTCGATTTGATCATTAAAAATGGAACCGTCGTAACCTCTACCGAAAGTTTTTTATGCGATGTTGCAGTGAAAGACGGAAAGATCGCTGCCATGGCACAAAATATTGAAGCAGATGCGAAAGAAATTTATGATGCTGCTGGTAAATTAGTTCTTCCTGGTGCTTTAGATGCACATACACATATGGCTATGCCATTTGGTGGAACTGTTTCCGCTGACAGTTACATGGCAGGTACTCGTGCTGCTGCCTGTGGTGGTGTCACAACGATTTTTGACTATCCTGTACAGCACAAAGGAGAAACGATCCGCGGATTAGTTAACTCCAAGAAAGAAGTTTTAGAGAAAGAAGCCTGCGTAGACTATGCAATGCACTGCTGCATCACTGATTTAAATGAAGGTGAGATCCTTGAAGAAATGGAAAAGGCAGTTGCTGAAGGTATCACAAGTTTCAAATGCTTCCTTGTTTACAAAAAAGAAGGAATGATGGTAGATGACGGAATGCTTGCAAGACTGATGCTTCGTGCAAAAGAACTTGGAGCGATGATCAATATCCACGCTGAAAACCCTGATCTGATCGATTATTATACAGAGAAATTCTTAAGTGAAGGTAAAACAAGCGCTTGGTATCATTACATGAGCCGTCCTGAATTCGTAGAAGCTGAGGCCGACAAACGTGCTGTTCACTGGGCTAAGCATTTAGATGCTCCTTTATATCTGGTTCATATGGCAGATAAAGAAGGTCTGGAAGCTTGTATCGAAGCCAAAGAAGAAGGTGCTGACGTATTCGTTGAAACATGTCCACAGTATCTGGAATTTACATGCGACGTATACAAACGCGAAGATGGAAGAAACTTCGTCTGCTCTCCTCCTATGAAAGGACAGGAAAGTCAGGATGCTTTATGGAAAGCAATTAAGAATGGAATGATCGATACAGTTGCTACTGACCACTGCCCATTCCAGAGTTATGAAAAAGACTGGGGTAAAGATGACTTTACAAAGATCCCTAACGGGTGCCCTGGTGTAGAAAACTTATATCCATATATGCTGGATGCCGCAAATAGCGGAAAGATCACTTTTGAGAGAGCTGTTGAATTATGCTCTACAAACGTAGCCAAGATCTTTGGATGCGACAACAAAGGATCTATCAGTGTAGGTAAAGATGCTGACATCGTTATCTACGACAAAGACAAAGACTTCACGATCAGCGTTGATAATATGCACTCTGATCTGGATCATACGATCTGGGAAGGAAAACAGTTACACGGTTATCCAATCCGTACTTACCTTCGTGGAAATGTTGTATATGACAATGGAGACTTTGTCGGAACACCTGGACTCGGTGAATATGTAAAACGAAGCCCAAGAAAACACTAAACCCTATAATACAAACACTTAACATAATTTTATAAAATCAGAGGATTCTTATGAAGAGAAAGAAATTACGACTTACGCCGAAACAAGCTGAACACATGCTCTTTAATGTTCTGGAGATTGGCAGCCGAATGCTCGTCTCCGGAGCCGAGGTCCAACGCGTCGAAAATTCGATCTATCGTATGTGTACTGCATATGGATCGGAAACGACCGAAGTCTTCTGCATGACCTACATGATCGTTGTTACAATTTCCTCCAAGCAATTTGGCACGATCACCTTGTCGAGACGGATTCATAACCTTTCCCTGAATCTATATGAATTACTCTATTTAAATGCTTTATCCAGAAGGATGTGTTCCACTCTTCCGGATATGAAAACGGTCGATCAAAAAATCAGGCAGATCAAAGCGCTGCCAAAGTATGGTCCAATACCCTCCATGCTCATATATGCTTTGATCTCCTCTTCTTTCACAATATTTTTTGGAGGCAGCCTTCCTGATGCCGCCGTTTCCGGTATGATCGGAATCGGTATACGGTGTGTCGAACTTCTCCTTCAACCGCTGCCTCTAAACCGTTTTCTTCTGGTTGTATTATTGTCAACAGTATCGGGCTGTATGGCCGCATCCTGTGTTTATACAAACGCTATGTTTTCTCTGGATAAGATAAGCATAGGAAATATCATGATCTTGATCCCTGGACTGATGTTTACCAATTGTATCAGGGAAATGATTTCAGAAAACATGTTATCCGGCTTAACAAGGCTTTTGGAAGCATTATTTATTTCTTCTTCCATCGCCATTGGTTTTGCCATTGCTTACTATCTGCTGTAAAAGGAGGCTTGTACCATGAATCCATATATACAGATCATTGCTGCAATTTTTTGGATCTCTTGGGTTTGCGCTTTTGTTTAATCTGCGCGGACAATGGCTGTTCTTCACAGCCTTAGGCGGAGGCCTCTCCTGGTGTGTATATCTGATCAGCGGATCCTTTATATCTCACTATGAACGGCAATATTTTGCAGCAGCTTTTTTTCTCGGAATCTATTCCGAACTTATGGCACGTAAAACGAAATCACCTTCCACTCTTTATCTGGTAGTAGGCATGATCCCATTGATTCCAGGTGCCGCACTTTATTATATGATGCGAAATGCCATTCAGACGAATTTTAAAATGTTTGCCGAACGTGGCTTAGAAGCAGTTATTACAGGTGGAGCGATCGCATCTGGTATCATTACCGCCATGGTATGTTGGAACGTGATCAAATTAAATTTATTAAAAAAGTAAATCAATCTTTAGGAGGTAACTATTATGTACGAATGCAGTTTAGAACGAATGACAGACAAGATCAAAACAATGAGTCAGTTCGGAGATGCCGGACACGGCGGAATCACTCGTTATTCCCTTTCTCCAGAAGCACTGCAGGCAAGAGGTGAGTTTGTACGCCGCATGGAAGCGATCGGAGCTACAATTAAATTTGATGATATGGCGAACTTATATGCAACACTTCCTGGAAGTGAACCAGATCTTCCTGGAATCGTAATGGCTTCTCACTGTGATTCCGTAAAGAACGGTGGAAATTATGACGGAATCTTAGGTGTTATGGGAGCTATGGAAGTTCTTGAAACAGTTGCTGACCAGAACATCCCTCATAAACATAATTTAACAGCTATGATCTGGACAAATGAAGAAGGATCCTTATATCCACCAGCAATGATGTCTTCCGGTGTTATCTGCTATGACTATCTTCCAGAAGATATCCGTGTAAACTTCAAACATGAAGATATGTTAAAATCTACTTCTGTTCTTGATGCTACAAAGACATTCGGTGCTGCCCTTGATGCATCTGGATACAAAGGTGACAAAGCAAACCGTTTAAATAACAAAGATTACAAAGCAATGTTCGAATTACATATCGAACAGGGACCTATCCTTGAAGCCGCTGGAAATGACATTGGTGTTGTTACTTGCGTTCTTGGAATGGTTAACTACACGATCAAAGTTTATGGACAGTCTGACCATGCAGGAACAACTCCTATGAAGTATCGTCAGGATGCTTTATATGGAGCTTCTAAAGTTCTTCAGTACCTGCATGATGAATTAGACAAATTAGATCCAGAACTTGTTTACACAACAGGTGAGATCTTCTGTCATCCAAACGTACATACAGTAATTCCTGATTATGTAGAATTCTCATTAGATGCACGTCATGAAAAACCAGAAGTGATCGAACAGGTTGTCAAAGTAATTGAAAATATTCCTAAAGAAGTCGTAAAATGCAAGACTGATTATGAAATTGCATGGACACGTGATACTGTTTACTATGACAAAGAACTTGTTTCTTACGTTCAGGAATCTGTTGATGAACTTGGATATTCTAACCAGAAGATCAACTCCGGTGCTGGACATGATGCTCAGTTCGCAGCTTATATGCTTCCTACAACAATGGTATTCGTTCCATCTAAAGACGGACATTCTCACTGTGAACCTGAATATACATCTCCAGAACAGTGCACACAGGGTGCTTCCGTATTATTAAATGCCGTATTGAAATGTGACGCAAAATAAATACATTTCGCTAATAATATCTTCCTCATATAAGTCAAGAATAAGAGATATATCCTCTAGGATATATCTCTTATTCTTCTGTATATTTTATACAATTTCTATAAGAATTATCTTTTTATTTTTATGCATTTTGAATAAAATCATCTATGATTTATCCATCTTTTATGATATAATGAACAGATAGGTAATATTTATTTTATGATTCGCATTCTTATTGCTTATGAATCGGAGGTAATTTATGTCAGCTAAAAAAAGCGCGCTACTGTATCGGCGAATTATCGACCCTCTGTAATATACCCCAGAAGACTTTACGCTATTACGATGAGATCGGATTATTCACACCAGACTATCGAGACGACAGTACGCACTACCGTTATTATTCAAAATCACAAGATCGTCAATCTGATGATCATTAAAACTTTAAAACAAATGGGCTTTCCATTAAAAGATATCCGGCAGATCATATCTGAGAACGATGCTCAGTCCCTTGAGGCGAATATCAATTCACATCTTGAGACGATGCGAGATGATATCATGAAGCGGATCGATCAGTACACCGAATGCAGCTATCTGCTCCAAAAGATTCAAAATGGAATTGATATTCTAGAAGCATCTTCTTCTCTTCCTTCCGAAGACCTTGCAATCTCTATTGAACATATTCCTAAGATCAGTTTAATGTATGACCGTTCTGAGATGGAAGGATATGATTACTCTGAGATGTCCTTAGACCGATGGATCTCCATTCTTCGGAAAGCAGAGCATTCCAAACATAAGATCATGGGACCTGTTTATGTGACATTTTATGAAGATAATATCATGAACAAGTTCCTCTCAGCAAACTCCATGGTCGAATTTGCAGTCCATATCGAGGATACTTCTTCTACCGATGATATTCGTGATTTCGGGGATTTTGATGCCGTAACCATGATCCATATCGGTAACTATGAGGATATCCCGACTTCTTATATCCAGATGATGAAATGGATCCGCCAGAATGGCTACACTGTTACAGGACCAGCAACAGAAGAATTCATCCTTTCCCCTCTGGATGTCAACGATGAAACTCGCAGGGTGACCAAGATCATTATCCCTGTCGAGAAAGAGAGTAAATAAATTAATATTTGTTATACAAAATAAGAATGCACACCAAAAAGGCTGTAAATTTCTTTGCTTACCCCAAAGAATTACAGCCTTTTTGCCAGGTTTATTATTTATTAATACTATGAATGAGCTTTATAAGATCTAATATTCATACCAGAACTGTACAACTGTTGATAATGGTGGATCTTCCAGAACATCAATAGAACTTGGATATGGAGGATCTGCTGGTACTTCAATGATCTTAAAAGAACGGACTTCGATCAGTACTTTATTTCCTTCCTGTTTTCTGATTCCAGCGATATATTCCATATAATCTCCGGCAAAACATGGTGTGTAAAGACGAACTTTTTTAACTTCTACACATCTTCCTGTATTTCCAAATGTTTTTGCCATCAAACGTTTTGCTGCATCTTCCATCAGTGTGATACTTCTGGCACCATTTACAACTCCACCACCGTAAAATACGTCACGGTCTGACATTCTATAACGAAAAGTGATTGTATCTTTCATCATTCTTTCTCCTTTCAATCTGTCTTATGTACTTTATTCATCTTCTGGAAAATCATCCAGATGACGCCATGGATCAATAACTGCTCCATCTGGTTGTTCTCCACGTTGTAAGTGTTTCTTAACAACCAGTCTTACATTACCTTCTGTACATAATACAGGCTCATCAAACCATACCATATCTCCTGGTTTGTAGTCTTCTTTCCCAGCTCTGTATGCTGGTGTAGCCAGCTTAAATACTTCAATCCTGCAGTCTCTTGATGTATTTCCGATATGTGTTAAAGTAGCTTTGTACTCCATCATATCTCCTACATACACATCCTGATAGATCTTTACATCTTCATATCCCAGACAGAGAGATTCATCTCCATCTACCAAGATCATTTCTTCTGTTTCAACATCTCCGATAAAGTCAAACTGACGTCCAACTGGTACGATTCCATCTGGATTATTTGCATCCGCTGTCGTCATATTGTAACTTAAATAAGATACTTTTCTCATGTTGCTCCTCCTTATGAAATAAAAGTAATTAAATTACGCCTTCTTCTTTTAACTGTGCTTCTTCTTCTTCGGTTAATCCAAAGATCTCTCTGTTATGCTCTCCTAGAAGTGGGGAAGGCGTTTCTACAACTCCTGGAGTTTCTGACATCTTCGTAACACATCCCTGGAAATAAAGATCTCCTGCCGTAGGATGTTCGCAGTGAACCATCATCTCTCTTGCCTGTGTATGTGGATGTTCGATCGCTTCTTTTACATCTAATACCGGTCCACATGGAATTCCTGCTTCATCCATGATATATTCAATCTCTTTCTTTGTATGTTCCATACACCATCCACGGATCAGTTCCTGCAGTTCCGGCAGGTAATTCTTACACCTTAGATCATTGGTTTCGTATCTTGGATCACCAAGCAGCTCTTCATGTCCGATCGTATGACAGAATGTATCAAATAATCTGTCATTTCCTACCCCGAGTGCTGTAAATCCGTCCTTACAAGGGAAAATATCAAATGGAGCAATGGATGGGTCTATGTTTCCATTTCTCTGCGATATCTCCCCTGCCATTGTATAATTCACTAAGGCATTTTCAAGAAGACTGAATATTGTATCAAACATAGATACATCAACCTGCTGCCCTTCTCCGGTCATATCACGATGATGAAGGGCTGCCAATACACCAACTGTTAAATAAATCCCTGATACATGGTCTGCGACAGATGGACCAACTTTGACTGGATCTGTATCTTTAAAACCAGTCAGATTCACCATTCCGCCCATTGCCTGCGCCACGATATCATAGCAGGCTCTGTGTGTTAATGGTCCATACTGTCCAAATCCGGAACAGGATGCATAGATAATGGATGGATTGATCTTCTTTACCGTCTCATAATCAATCCCCAGCTTCTTTGTAACCCCGCCACGATAATTCTCAACAAGAATATCTGCATCCTTTACCAGATCATAAAACATCTGCTTTCCTTTTTCAGATTTCAGGTTTAATGTTGCACCCTTTTTATTTCTGTTTACATAACAGTAAAATCCGCTCTCTCCGCTCTTTTCATCAATTGGACCCCATGTTCTGCACTGATCTCCGTGTAGAGGCTCGATTTTTAATACGTCCGCTCCATAATCAGCTAACATCATCGTGCAAAACGGTCCACTTAAAGCTGAAGTAAGATCAACTACCTTAATTCCTTCCAATGCTTTTTTCATTTCGACACCTCCTATTTGTTCTTATTTACGAAACATATTTCCGCTGATGACAAGTTTCTGAATTTCATTTGTTCCTTCGTAGATCTGTGTGATCTTAGCATCACGCAGCATTCTTTCTACATGATATTCTTTCATATATCCATTTCCACCCAGCATCTGTACAGCTTCTGTGGCTACATGCATTGCTGCATCTGTACAAACCATCTTCGCTTTAGCCGCTGGTACACTGTAGCTTCTGCCTTCCTGCTTATCTGTTGCTGCTTTGTATAACATATACTGAGCCATCTCGATCTCTGTCTCTAACTCAGCCATCTTAAATGCTAAATACTGATTCTTGTATAATGGTTTTCCGAACTGTTCTCTCTCTTTTAAATAATTAAATGCGATGTCGTAAGCTCCTTTGGCAATTCCAAGTCCCTGGGCTGCAACGCCAATACGTCCTCCATCCAGGTCTTTCATTGCAACAGCAAATCCTTTTCCTTCTTCTCCGAGCATGTTCTCTTTTGGAACTCTTACATTATCAAAGATGACCTCAGATACCTGTGCACATCTGATTCCGCACTTATCTTCGATCTTACCAATGGATACACCCTCCCATTCACGTTCTACGATGAATGCTGTTAATCCTTTTGTCTTTAATTCTGGATTCGTAAGAGCAACTACCATATAGTAATCTGCTAATGGCCCATTTGTAATGAAGCATTTTAATCCATTCAGGATATATTCTTTTCCATTCCAGATCGCTGTTGTTTTACATCCTGCTGCATCAGAACCTGCATCTGGTTCTGTTAAACAAAATGATCCCATTTTCTTTCCAGACAGAACTTCTGGCAGATATTTTTTCTTCTGTTCTTCATTTCCATCATTGATCAGAGCACCAGAGTATAATGAAGTACATACAGAATAAGCAATTCCTACAGATGAATTGATCTTAGAGATTTCTTCTAATGCTAATACATAGGATAAATAATCTCCTCCCTGACCACCATATTCTTTTGGAAATGGAAGCCCGACAAATCCCATTTCTCCCATTTTCTTATATGCTTCTTCTGGGAAACGTCCTGCTGCATCATCTTCAAGAACTGTTTCCTGTAATACAGTCTGAGCAAACTGTCTTGCACTCTGCTGCACTGCTTTCTGCTGTGGAGTTAATTCAAAATTCATAGTTTCATCCTTTCTGCATATTGCACATTTTATTTTCTACCTCGTATATTTGTAGTGTAGTCTATCCTTTCAGTGCAGAGTCAAGCAGTATTCTTGATATTTTTTATGCAGATTGTACAAAAAAAAGACCAACTTTCCACTTACTGGATAGTTGATCTTTTTTCTCATTTAGCTATATTTGTCTTCTCAGACTCTATTTTTTCACATATTTTGATGTAACTTTCAGTCGTGCCATAGCACGTGACAATGCTGCCTGTGTATGATAGTACTGCAAACGGCTTTGTTTCTGTTTGAGTCGTTCTTCTGCTCTTGTTTTGGCCTCTCTTGCACGGATGATGTCGATGTCTTCTGGGCGTTCCACCGTATCTACCACGATGACTACGAAATCTCTGGTGACATCTGCGAATCCTTCACCAACAACACAAACTTTCCATTCCCCATCAACTTTAAAACGAAGCTCTCCTGCAACAACGGCTGTTACTGTATCTTCATGGTTTGCTAACACACCGTAAAGTCCGTCCACTGCTGGGAAAATGACGTGTTCACAAGCTCCGCTGTAGAACTTTTTGTCACTGGCAATGATCTCAAAATAAAAGGTTTCTGCCATTTACATCACCTCTTTTGCCTTTTCCTTTACATCATCAATTGTTCCGACCATCAAGAAGGCCTGTTCTGGATATTCATCCATTTCTCCATCTAAGATCGCTTTGAATCCTCGGATCGTTTCTTTGACAGGAACGTATTTACCAGGAATTCCTGTAAATGTTTCTGCTACGTTAAATGGCTGTGATAAGAATTTCTGAATCTTTCTTGCACGGTATACTGTGATCTTATCTTCTTGTCTAATTCTTCCATACCAAGGATCGCGTGATATCCTGTAATTCTTTGTATCTCTGAAGTGCTTCTTCTACACGTCTTGCTACTTCATAGTGTTCTTCTCCAACGATGTCTGGCTCTAAGATACGAGAGCTTGATTCCAGTGGGTCTACGGCTGGATAGATACCCTGTTCAGAAATCGCTCTTGATAATACAGTTGTTGCATCCAGATGGGCAAATGTTGTTGCTGGCGCTGGGTCAGTTAAATCATCGGCTGGCACATAAACTGCCTGTACGGATGTGATAGATCCGTTCTTTGTAGATGTGATACGTTCCTGTAAGGCACCTACTTCATTTGCCAGTGTTGGCTGATAACCTACGGCTGATGGCATACGTCCTAACAGCGCTGATACCTCTGATCCTGCCTGTACATAACGGAAAATGTTATCGATGAATAATAACACGTTCTGTTTTTCCTGATCACGGAAATATTCTGCCATTGTAAGTCCTGTCTGGGCAACTCTCATACGAGATCCAGGTGGCTCATTCATCTGTCCAAAGACCAAGGCTGTATTTTTGATAACTCCGGATTCTGTCATTTCATTCCAGAGGTCATTTCCTTCTCTTGAACGTTCTCCTACACCTGTGAAGATGGAATATCCACCATGTTCTGTTGCGATATTATGAATCAGTTCCTGAATTAAGACTGTCTTACCAACTCCAGCACCACCAAACAGACCGATCTTACCACCTTTTGCATATGGAGCTAAAAGGTCGATGACTTTAATACCTGTCTCAAACATTTCTACAACAGGGCTCTGGTCTTCAAATTTAGGTGGTTCACGATGGATCGCCCATTTTTCTTCTGATTCTACAGGTTCTCCTTTATCAATTGCTTCTCCAAGTACATTAAACATACGTCCTAATGTCTGTTTTCCAACTGGAACTTTGATTGGTCCACCAGTTGCTGTGACTTCCATTCCTTTGTGAAGTCCTTCACTGGCTGCTAACAGGATACAGCGTACAGTACGATTTCCCATATGCTGTTCCACTTCCATAACAACTTCTTTTCCTTTATTAACAACGGTCAAGGCGTCATGAATCAAAGGGAGCTGTTCAGTTTCAAATTCTACGTCGATTACTGGACCAAGAATCTGTACGATTTTTCCTTTTTCCATTTTATTTCCCTTCCTTCACTGTTACTCTTTCTTTAATGATTTAGCTCCGGCACACACCTCAGTGATCTCCTGAGTGATCGCTGCCTGACGAGCACGGTTATACATAAGTCCCAGTGATCTTATCATTTCTCTCGCACTCTTGCTTGCACCTTCCATCGCCATCATTCTGGCGTTTAATTCACTGGAAAATGATTCTACCATCGCACCATAGACAAGTCCTTTGATATAGTTTGGTGCCAGGCGGTCAAGCACCGCCTTTACGGATGGCTGAAATTCTGTCATATGTGATCTCTTTCCTTTTCCTGCAAACTCATACTGATCTGGGTTTAATGGTAACACACGGATCATCTTTGGTTCTGAGGTAATGGATGTGATCATCTTAGTATAAATAATATAGACTTCGTCAAGTTCTCCTGATACATATTCCTCGATCATTTTTTCTGCAATTCTTCTTGCTCTGTAAATCGTAGGATCCTGTGTTGTATAGAAGAAATCCTCGTCCATCTGGGCTGCATTTCTTCGTCCGAAATAATTACGTCCCATATATCCGATCACGAACAGTTTGTCATCTTCATTAATATTCTCTTCTGCCATTTTTGTAATGTTATGATTATAGGCCCCGGCAAGTCCACGGTCTGCAGTCATCACAAGATATCCTTTTTTGGGATGTTCTTTCTTTCTTTTATTTAAGAAAATGTGCTGAAGATCTGGCGTATGTGCCATGATATCAAGCAGAGATGCCTGAAGCATTTCAAAGTATGGAGTTGTGGCATCTAACTGCTTTCTTGCTTTCTTTAATTTGGAAGATGAGATCAGATACATCGCATTTGTGATCTTTAATGTATCTTCGATACTGTTCATCCTTGTTTTAATTTCTCTGATATTTGCCATAGTGATCACCTACTTTAAATAGGCTTCTATCGCCTCTTGGATCTCTTTTGCAATGTCATCTGTTAAGACTTTTCCTTCGTCGATCTTCTTCACTGTCTCTGGATATTTCTGTTCAAAGAATGCTGTCATTTCTTCTGTCTCTGCCTTTAATTCTTTGACTGGAATATCATTTAACATCTTATGACCTGCTGCAAACAGAAGTAAGATCTGTTTATGTAATGCCATTGGATGGTACAGTGGCTGTTTTAACAGTTCGATCAGATGAGATCCATAATTTAATGTTGCTTTTGTTCCATCGTCAAGATCTGAACTAAACTGTGTAAACACCTCAAGTTCTCGATACTGAGCTAAGTCAATACGAAGGTTTCCGGCTACTTTCTTCATGATCTTTGTCTGTGCTGCTCCACCTACACGGGATACAGAAAGTCCAACATTGACCGCTGGTCTTACACCGGAGAAGAATAACTCACTTTCAAGGAAGATCTGTCCGTCTGTGATAGAGATTACGTTTGTAGGAATGTACGCGGATACGTCTCCTGCCTGTGTTTCGATGATCGGTAATGCTGTGATAGATCCACCACCAAGTTCATCACTTAATCGGCAAGAACGTTCTAGTAATCTTGAATGTAAGTAAAATACATCTCCAGGGTAAGCTTCACGTCCAGGTGGACGATCCAGCAGTAAGGAAATTGCACGATAAGCAACGGCGTGCTTAGACAGATCATCATATACGATCAAAACGTCTTTTCCCTGATGCATAAAATGCTCTGCGATTGCTGTTCCTGCATATGGTGCAATGTACTGTAAAGATGCAAGGTCACTTGCAGATGCGGATACTACGATAGAGTAATCCATAGCACCATGTTTACTTAATGTTGTTACGATCTGTGATACTGTTGATGCTTTCTGTCCGATCGCTACATAAATACAGATAACATCCTGTCCTTTTTGATTTAAGATCGTATCAACTGCGATCGATGTTTTACCTGTCTGACGGTCACCGATGATCAGCTCACGCTGTCCACGTCCGATTGGGAACATAGAGTCGATCGCTAAGATACCTGTCTGTAATGGCTGGTCAACAGATTTTCTGTCGATAACTCCTGCTGCCTCATGTTCGATTGGTCTTCTCTCGTCAGTTTTAATCTCACCTTTTCCATCGATTGGTTCTCCGATCGCGTTAACGACACGTCCGATCATAGCATCTCCAACCGGGATATCTGCCTGTACACCGGTTCTTGCTACTTTAGATCCTTCCATTAATCCATGATCGGAACCAAGTAAAACACAACCGATACAGTTTCTTTCAACATTCAGTACAAGTCCGTGGACACCTGTTTCAAAATAACAAGTTCTCCATACATTGCCTGGTCCATTCCATAGACTGTTGCAATACCGTCTGCGATCTGAATGATTCTTCCTTCTTCTTTGACCTCAGTTTTCTGGTCATAGTTTTCAATTTGATCTTTTAATACAGAAACGACTGTTTCTGGATTGATACTGCTCACCTGATCCTCACCTCCATGTAAGTTTCTGCTGTAATTTTCTCATTTTTCCACTCAGGCTGTTATCATAAACGTGGTCTCCAACTTTCAGTACAAACCACCGATCAAGTCTTTCTCTTCTTTTAAAGTAAGCTCTACCTTGTCCGCCTGATATTGTTTCATAAGATACTGTTGATTCGCTCAAGCTGTTCGTCTTTGGCATTGTCACATAGTCTAAACTCTGCCTTGATGATCTTATCTGTCTTGCGTTTTAGTTCATCAT
>ENA-OQET01000742-OQET01000742.1-human-gut-metagenome-genome-assembly--contig:-NODE-742-length-16116-cov-3.361999_pt1 | contig 16116 bp, 17 predicted proteins | sample MGYA00242800_ERZ504645 | MGnify/ENA primary metagenome ERZ504645 (study PRJEB26092, sample SAMD00036308) | human gut metagenome | host: Homo sapiens | study: EMG produced TPA metagenomics assembly of... | reverse complement strand
ATATTCTACGTTGACATTCACATTTCGTCAAGCTTTTTCCATAGATTTTTAAAGATTGTCAAAGATTGTTCACAGTATATATCTCTCTGCATTTTGTAATGTTTCCCAACAGACAAATTCTCCTTTCCGCATCTATCCTTCTCCGCTTATTTTATGCATCATTTTGTTGTTTTATGCATTAATTTGCATATTTTCCAACTTTTTCTCGTTTTTTCTTGCATATTTATAAAATCAGGTGTATAGTATTCCTTGCAGCCGCAAACGCACACTGTTAAAAGAAAGACTTGACTTTTCCGGCTGTATACGAGAAGATTATTTTAAAGCGATTGATAAAACTATATTTCATGTAGGAGGATATATAAGATGAAAGAAAAAGTTGTATTAGCATACTCAGGTGGTCTTGATACCACAGCAATTATCCCATGGCTGAAAGAGACATTTAACTATGATGTTATCTGCTGCTGTATCGACTGTGGTCAGGGGGAAGAACTAGATGGACTGGAAGAAAGAGCAAAGCTTTCCGGCGCAGCCAAGTTATATATCGAAGATATCGTAGATGATTTTGCTGATAACTACATTGTACCTTGCGTTCAGGCACATGCCGTATACGAAGATGAATATCTTCTCGGAACTTCCATGGCCCGTCCTGCAATCGCAAAACGTCTCGTGGAGATTGCACGGAAAGAAAATGCTGTTGCCATCTGCCACGGTGCTACCGGTAAAGGAAATGACCAGATCCGTTTTGAACTTGGTATCACAGCACTTGCTCCGGACATCAAAATCATTGCTCCTTGGAGAATGACAGATATTTGGACCATGCAGTCACGTGAAGACGAGATTGATTACTGTAAAGCACACGGAATCGACCTTCCATTCGACGCAAAGCACAGCTACAGCCGTGACCGTAACTTATGGCATATCAGCCATGAAGGTCTGGAACTGGAAGATCCTTCCAATGAACCTAACTATGATGACCTTCTGGTAATGTCTACCACACCGGAAAAAGCTCCTGACAAAGCAGAATATGTTACTATGACTTTTGAAAAAGGTGTGCCTAAGAGTATCAACGGCGAAGAGATGAAAGTATCTGATATCATCCGCAAGCTGAATGAGCTTGGCGGAAAACACGGCATCGGAATCATCGACATCGTTGAGAACCGTGTAGTAGGTATGAAGTCCCGCGGTGTATACGAGACACCTGGCGGAACAATCCTGTATGCTGCTCACCAGCAGTTGGAGGAACTTATTCTTGACCGTGCCACAGCAGAAGTGAAGAAAGAAATGGCCGACAAGCTTGCTCAGATTGTATACGAAGGAAAATGGTTCACACCACTGCGCGAAGCAATTCAGGCTTTCGTTGAAAGCACACAGGAATATGTAACAGGTGAAGTGAAGTTCAAACTGTATAAAGGAACGATCACCAAAGCCGGAACTACTTCTCCATACTCTCTGTACAGCGAGTCTCTTGCAAGCTTCACAACCGGTGATCTGTATGACCATCATGATGCAAGTGGATTCATTAACCTGTTCGGACTTCCGTTGAAGGTTCGTGCAATGAAACTACAGAATGTAAATAAAAATCAGAAATAATTTTTGTAAAAAAGCAACGAAACATGGTATGCACAAGCAAATATATGCTTCTTTTCACGCCACATTTCGTTGCTTTATTTTTAATTTGCATATTTTTATATATTTTTTGTATATTTATGATATAATTGAAACACTTTAAAGCATTCATCTTAAACGGGTAAAAAGGCTGTCAGGTAGCAGTTTTTTTACACATTTTCATTTTTCTTTAAAAGAATCCGGATCTTCCCGTTCTGATTTTTATTCGTTTATTTCATGCAATGGATATTGACCGTATATTTCCTTGCATAGTAACATACGCTTTTTTTTGCCCTCTAAGCGTTATAAATGCAGAACGATCCGGATTATTTCCGGCATGTTTCCGTGCATATTCAAAAAGGCGTTGTCAGATTTTCTTCTGACAGCGCCTTATTTCTCTTTAAGGATTCCGTAATCTTTAACGCAATGCTCCTGCTTTTATGCACTTCTTTCAAAACTGTGAATTATACAGTTCAGCATAGAATCCATTCTGTGCAAGAAGTTCTTCATGATTTCCCTGTTCTACGATATCTCCGTCTTTCATAACCAGAATCATATCTGCATCACGTATTGTTGACAGTCTATGTGCGATCACAAAGCTGGTTCTTCCTTTCATCAACTGATCCATTGCCTTCTGGATCTGAATTTCGGTTCTTGTATCTACCGAACTTGTTGCCTCATCAAGGATCAGTATCTTAGGATCTGCAAGCATTGCTCTTGCAATTGTCAGAAGCTGCTTCTGTCCCTGTGACACATTACTTGCTTCTTCATTTAACTCCATCTGATAACCACCCGGAAGGGTCTGGATAAAGCGGTGTGCACGTGCTGCCTTCGCAGCCTCCACTACCTCTTCATGCGTTGCATCCAGCCGTCCATAACGGATATTATCTTCGATACTTCCTTTGAACAGCCAGGTATCCTGTAATACCATTCCGAACATTTTTCTCAGATCATCGCGGTTAAAGTCACGGACATCATGCCCGTCCACTTTGATCGAACCACTTCCGACATCATAAAAACGCATCAGTAATTTGATGATCGTCGTCTTTCCGGCACCGGTAGGTCCTACAATCGCAACCTTCTGTCCTGACTTTACATCCACACTAAAATCATTGATGATCGTGTGATCCGGATTATATCCGAAATGGACATGTTCAAAGCTTACGCTTCCTTCCATTTCATCAATACATACCGGATGTTCCACTGTCTGGTCTTCTTCCGCCTCCTCAAGGAATTCGAAGACACGCTCAGACGCTGCAGCTGTGGACTGTAACATATTTGCCACCTGCGCAACCTGCTGGATCGGCTGCGTAAAGCTTCTTACATACTGGATAAAAGACTGGATATCACCAACCTGAATCGTTCCTTTCATAGCAAGATAACCGCCCAGGATAACCTCTCCGACATAACCAAGATTTCCGACAAACTGCATGATTGGCATCATCATTCCGGAAAGAAACTGTGATTTCCATGCAGATGTATACAAAATATCATTGTCTCTCTTGAATGTTGCGATTACATCCTCTTCTTTATTGAATGCTTTGATGATATTATGACCGCCATAGATTTCTTCTACCTGTCCATTTACATGTCCCAGATACTCCTGTTGGCTCATGAAGTACTTCTGCGAACGTTTTACGATCATAGAGATTAGTCCCATTGAGACCGGAAGAATCAGAAGTGCTACCAATGTCATCAGTGGACTGATACTGAGCATCATGATCAGCACACCTATGATCGTTGTCACCGATGTGATCACCTGCGTTGCACTCTGGTTCAGGCTTTGGCTTAAAGTATCTATATCATTTGTGATACGGGATAACACCTCTCCATGTGTCTGTTTATCAAAATAATTCATCGGCAGGCGGTTGATTTTCTCTGAGATTTCTTTTCTCAGACGGTAGGTCAGCTTCTGTGATACTCCTGTCATGATATATCCCTGTACGAATGAAAACACTGCACTTGCCAGATACAGGCATAACAGAGTCAGTACAATATGTGCGATCTTGTCAAAATCAATCCCGGCTCCGCCCGATACTTTTCTGACCAGACCTTTAAATATCTCGGTCGTTGCTTTTCCAAGTATCTTCGGTCCTACGATATTAAATATCGTACTCCCGATGGCAAATACAATCACAAAAAATATTCCAATCTTATATGTGCTCAAATATGCCATCAGCTTTTTCATCGTGCCTTTAAAATCTTTTGCCTTTTCATTGGACATTCTCGGTCCATGTCCTCTACCTCTTGGCATATGATTCCACCTCCTTAAGATCTTCTTCTAATTCTTTCTCTGATAATTGTGAAGATGCGATCTGATAATATGCTTCACAGGTCTTAAGCAGTTCTTTATGTGTGCCTTTTCCGACAATCTGACCATCGTCTAACACGATGATCTGATCTGCATGGAGAATCGTACTGATTCTCTGTGCGACGATCATAACCGTACTTTCTGATGTTTTCTCTTTCAGCTTTGCACGAAGTGTTGCATCCGTCTTATAATCCAGTGCTGAAAAGCTATCATCAAATATATATACATCCGGATGTTTTGCTATTGCTCTTGCGATCGAAAGTCTCTGTTTCTGACCTCCGGATACATTCGATCCTCCCTGGGAAATGGTACTCTTATACTTTTTCTTCTTCTGCTCAATAAATTCAGTTGCCTGTGCGATCGTTGCTGCCTCTGTCATCTCGGCTTCACTTCCCTCCGGATTACCATATAAGATATTTGAGGCAATATCGCCTGAGAATAATACAGCTTTCTGCGGTACATATCCCAGTTTCTCCCGGAGTTCGTGTTGTGATACATTTCGGATATCTTTTCCGTCAATCGTAATCTTACCGTCTGTAACATCATAGAATCTCGGAATCAGATTCACCAGCGTAGACTTACCACACCCGGTACTTCCGATAAATGCCGTCGTCTTTCCAGGCTCTGCGGTAAAGGAAATGTCATGCAGGACATCTTCTTCTGCCCCCGGATAACGGAACGATACATGGTCGAATACAACCTTTCCTTTTCCTTCTTCCGGAAATGTGTGACGGGTTCCCCCGGTATTCATGGATCAGAGTTTCACTTGTCAGTTACTTCGTCTACACGGCCTGCAGATACAGCTGCTCTTGGCAGCATAACCGAGATCATACAGATCATTAAGAATGCCATGATAATCTGCATCGTATACTGGATAAATGCCATCATATCACCAACCTGCATTGCCCCGTCATTGATGCTGTGACCACCTACCCATACGATCAAAACCGCAATACTGTTCATAACGAACATCATAAGCGGCATCATAAATGTCATCGCTCGGTTTACAAATAAGTTCGTCTTTGTCAGTGCTTTATTTGCGTCATCGAAACGTTCTTCCTCATGCTTCTGTGTACCAAATGCACGGATAACCGAAAGTCCTGTCAGGATTTCACGGCTGACAAGATTCAGTTTGTCAACCTGATTCTGGATCAGCTTAAACTTCGGCATTACCACCAGGAATAAGAATCCTACGATAACTATAATAACAGCAACCGCAAGTCCGATGATCCACGACATGCCGACATTCGTATGAAAGACTTTCCAGATTCCTCCGATTGCCATAATCGGTGCATACAGAACCATCCGAAGGATCATAACAAGTAATAACTGGATCTGCTGAATGTCATTCGTGCTTCTTGTAATCAGTGATGCTGTAGAGAATTTATCAAATTCCGCATTGGAGAAACCAACCACTTTACGGAATACATTTTCACGAAGTCTGCGTCCGACACCGGCACCGACACGTGATGCCAGCAGTCCGACCAGTATACTTGCTGCCATTCCAAGGAATGCAAGTGCCAGCATCTTGGCTCCTGTACGCAAAATATAGGTAGTTTCGATCTGATCTGTATCAATTCCTATATGGGTGTAAGCGTCTTTAATGTACCCTGCTGCTGCCTGGGCAATCATTGAATCCTGCATGGAATCCATCTGCTGATCCATCTGACCGATCAGCGCATTCCTGCCTTCAGCTCCCATAAACTCCAACATATCATAGATATCCATCTTATCAACATTCGGAATTCCAGACATCTGTGTACGCATCTGTTCTTCGATCTTCTGTGTCATATCACTGCCGGAATCAAATCCTGCCGCCATGAGCATCGGCTTTCCAAGAATCTCTGAAAGCCTGTCCATTTTCTTTTCATCTTCTTTCACAGAAGCTTTTAGTTCCATTACAGTACCATTATAGTCGTACTTTTCCACCGACTCTGTATATGCGTTTTTTACAGTTTTCTGTCTGTCCGACGGAACCAGCAGTAACAGATGGTTCAGATCTTTTTTGGAAATTGTATCAGGTACAGTCTCATCAATACCACCCTGCTGGATACCTACATTCACAATATCCGATGTGTAAGTCGGCAAAGACAGATCACAATAAGCCTGGACAACCAGTATGCAGATAATTGCTGCCACAGCAGCTGTATATGGTTTCAGAAACTTAAATAATTTTCCCATTTTCTTATGTCTTTCCTTTCTGCATTCATATTTATATACAACGGATCTGTCCTGTCAGTTCCGTCTGTATATTCTGTTACTAAAAACTCCCACGTGCCGATGGACATGTCTTTTCTATGATCGTATCCATATCCACTCCTTTGAAATCCTTTGAGTTCAACAGATTTTTTTTCATTTCTGCCAGAAGCCGCTTCATCAGAAGTATCTCTTCTCTTGATATTCCCTGATAAACTATTTCTTCCATTTCACGAATTTACTCTTGAATTCCTTCTATACATTCTTCTCCTTTTGGCGCAAGATGAATTTTTACCACTCTTTGATCCTTTTCATCCTGTCTTCGTGTCACATATCCTTTTTCTTCCATCTTCCGTAATGCAACAGTCATAGATGGCGGTGTAATGCCGACACGTTCTGCCAGTTGTTTCTGCGACTGTTCCCCCCAATGTTTCAATGAAAACAAGACTCCCGCCTGACTTGGTTTCAAGTCCATTTTTTCCATACGCTTCATTGACTGATATTGCATAAATTTCATTAATTGAAATACGGAAAAAAATGTTGACGTTTCCATATCTTTTTCCAAATCCTCCACCTCCTTTTATTAATTAGAATTCTAACGATTATATTAGTCATTTCCACCAATATTGTCAATGTTTTTATATTTTTTTTATATTTTTATTGTTTGTTTTATATTTTATTTATTTAGAATACTAACTAATATACAGTCAAAAAAATCCCCGGAAGTCCACACTTTTGCGCAGATTTCCGGAGAGTTTTCACACTCACACAGCTTATATCTTCAAAATCTGATTCTGATCTGTCGTTTAATTTTCCCCAAGGTATTCCAAAAATTCGTCTTCCGGAAGCGGCTTGGAATAATAATATCCCTGTATACAATCACAATCGTTTTCCCTCAGGAATACAATCTGTTCTTCCGTCTCTGCTCCTTCTGCCACCAGCTGCATCCCCAGTTCATGAGCCATCGCAATGATAGATTTTAAGATGCTTCTCGACTTCGGATTTGTCTCAATCTGACGTACCAGACTCATATCTATCTTTAAAATATCGAAATTATAGTCCTGAAGTACCCCGTAAGAAGAATATCCGCTTCCAAAATCATCCAAAAGTGTCACCGCACCTTTTTTCTGCAATGATTCCAGGATATTATTGCGGTTCTGCTTCATCGCCTCAAACGATGTCTCTGTAATCTCAAATCTTGATTTGATTCCAAGCTTCTGAGATGACTCTACATTTTCCTCGATCCATTTCATCATCTTTTCATCATAAAAATCCATCCATGACAGATTGATTGATATCGGGATATTTTTCTTACCGTCTTCGCATCGCTTCCGCATGAATTCAAATACTTTTTTGCCACATAAAAATCCAGTTCCGAGATATGCCCGCTCTCTTCTAATGCCGGAATGAATATGGCAGGTGATACGAATCCTCTCTTTGGATGCATCCAGCGGATCAGTGCTTCTGCAGACCTGATCTCTCCGGTCTTCGCATCTACAACCGGCTGATAATATACTTTGAACTGTTCCTGCGCCAGTCCGTTTCTGAGTTCTCCTGCAAGTTCCGCGCGATCAATGTAATATGATTTCATCGATACATCATAGATATTATAAGGTTTTACATATTCGTCTGTAATATATTTTTTTGCAAGCTTCGCACGGTCGATCATACCGTTGATGCTCATTTCTTTGTTTTCAACAAAGAAAATTCCGCAACCACAGAAGATGTGCATCGTCTTTCCATTCTTTGTGAAATTCCACTCACAAAGTCCGGAAAGCGCATCAAAATCCAGCTTCTTTTTCTCTACCAGACAGGTGAACTGATCAGCCTCCACCCTCGCCACTACGCATGGCTTCAGGCTGGATGATCGCAGATTCTTATAAATTGTGCGCAACACATTATCACCAATGTCAACTCCGAAAAGCTCATTAACCGCTTTGAAATTCCGGACGTTAAAGTACAACACGGCATAATCGGTCCTGTCATCACAGTGCCGGAATATGTTTTCCGAATTATGGATGAATCCCTGTCTGTTGTATCCACCGGTCAGCACATCTTTGCCTGAAAGCTCGGTGATATCTTCCGTCACAGCCAGAATGATTCCCAGTTCCTTGAACATATACATGAAATTAAACTCTTTCAGGCGTATCTCTCCATCCTCACTAATCTGATGGACAGTGAAGGAATAACGGCCATTTTGATTCAATTCACTGCATATCGTTTCTATGTCTGTATTTTTCTTCAGATGCTCTTTTTCCTGCTCCGGAACCATCGTACCCAGGATTTCCCGGCAATACGTATTATAATCGATCTTCATATGAAGATATCTGTATGCATTAAAATCCTCTGTCGATTCCATATTGATCAGATTTCTGCGGGCATCGATCAATGCAACCTTTTCAAAATTCTTTTGGTAAAGAAGCTGTGGGATTTTTTCTGCCAGATAACTTTCGGTTATGTCCTGAAAATAAAGCACTCCTTCAATGTCATCTGTCATAGAGTTTCGGATCATCTCTATCGTAATGCGGAACATACGGATCTTCTCATTCTTGTCTCCCTGAGCAACTGTTTCAAACGAAACAATTGTTCTCCCACCAGCAAATTCTTTCAGTAGATTTTCCTGTACAAACAACTGGTTTGCTTTTGCTCTGTCTTCACAGCCTATCGCATACATCGATATTCTTCTGACGTAATCGTCTAGATTTTCTTTTTCACCCCTGATTCCAATGCTCTTAGTCTTTACTGCACAGGAGATACACTTTCCCTTACTTACATTTACCGTTACTGTTCCAAGTGAATCCGTCGTCTTTCTCATGACTTCATCCAATTGTTTCAGATAGTCATCATTAATATCCCTTACATACAACATCACGATCTGATTATCATCTTCGTATTCCTCACTGCATATCATTGTAAGTGATACCCACTTGAATTCATCCTTCACTTTCCGGCGGTAACGGATCATCTCTTTTCTGTTTCCTCCTGCGAACGCTTTTCTCAGACGTTTTATATTACAAAACTCAAGATATTCTTTTTTATCGTCTTCATAAATGCAATCCACGTCCGCAAAGCCGCGTAGTCTCCCTGAAAAGGATGTAAAACTGTCGAAATATTTTTCCTGATCGTCAAGTCCATCTTTCAATATCAGATAACTGTCTGTTGTCAGGTTGACTTTCAATATTACATAATAGAAAGCTGACAGCATTCCCAATGTATCCTGAATATTTCCCATGGATTTATCATGCAGTGCAATCGTGTTCTGCACTCTTCTCAAAACAACAGCCGCATCAAATGGACGCGAGAAATAATCGCTTACACCAAGCTTATATGCGCGTCCGATATTATCATCAGAGGAATCTGCCGAGATACTGATAACCGGTATACGATCCAGCCATAGTCTTTCTTTCATAACCTGCAGCACTTCATATCCATTCATTACAGGCATATTCATATCCAATAACAGCAGGGATAATTCCATATGGTGTTCTGACATAATATAGACCGCCTGCTGTCCGTCCTCTGCCTGTATCAAATCATATTCGCCCTCAAGCATACTCACCAGGATCTCACGGTTCATTTCTGAATCATCGACGATTAATATCTTTTTCCTCTGTTCTTCCATATCGTTTTACCCCCCCGACCATTTGTTCGTTTTTTTATTTTCCTTATCATAATCTATATTTTATCATCATAATCTGTCTGAATCCAGTACAATTGTAAATGGTCCATCATTTACCAGACTCACTTTCATATCCGCCCCAAACATTCCCCGCTCTACTACCGGTATATGCTCCTTGCACTTACTTATAATATATTCGTAAAGTTCTTCAGCCATGTCCGGTTTTCCTGCTTCGACAAAGCTTGGACGGTTTCCTTTTTTACAGTTTGCATATAAAGTAAACTGAGAGATCAGAAGAAGTTCCCCTCCCACTGCATCCAGCGAAAGATTCGTCTTTCCTTCTTCATCCTCAAAAATACGTAATCCGGTCATTTTCTTGACCATCTTATCAGCAATCTCTTTTGTATCTGAATCAGCCACACCTATCAGGACCATAAATCCCTTTCCTATCTGTCCGATTACTTTTCCATCCACTTTTACGCTGCTTTCTGTAACTCTCTGAATCACAAACCGCATTTTCTCTCCTCCTGCTACCCATTATTTTTATCCGGAAGCTGTGCCAGTATAATTGCCAGAAACATCAGTATGCATCCTGACGATTCTCTGAATGACAAACGTTCTCCAAGTATGATCCAGCCCGCAAGCACTGAAAAGCAGGATTCCAGGCTTAAAATCAGAGATGCTACCGCCGGATTCACATTCTTCTGTCCAAGTATCTGTAATGTATATGCAACCCCGCAGGATAATACACCTGCATACAGAAGCGGCATCCATGCAGCCGCCACAGATACAAGCCTTGGTGTCTCCAGCACAAACATAACTGGTAATGACAGAATTCCACTCACGAAAAACTGGATACAGGACATCTTCACACCATCCACTTTTGGAGAAAAATGATCGATTACCAGAATATGCACGGAAAAAACAAGTGCACACAAAAATACCAGAACATCTCCTTTTCCAACAGAAAAAGACTCCGTAATACACAAAAAATATAATCCGACAAGTGCCAGTAACACCGCCATCCATACCTTCCATTGAATTTTTTTCATGAAGAAAAATTCCAAGAACCGGAACGATCACTATATAAAAGGCTGTAATAAAACCTGCTTTTCCTGCTGTTGTATACTGAATCCCGGCCTGTTGGAGACTGCTTGCTGTGAATAATAATACTCCACATGCAACACCTCCTGTTATCAGATCTTTTCCGGATTTCTCTTTTTCCGAACAGTCTGTTTCCGGATCTTTATTCATTCTGTTAAAAAACCATATACACGGTAAAAGTGCCACCGCTCCTATCAGACAGCGGATTCCATTAAAAGAAAAGGGTCCCAGATGATCCATTCCTACACTCTGGGCAACAAATGCTGTTCCCCATATAAATGCTGTCAGCAACAGCATGCCCCCATTTTTCAGTTTCATTCTACTTTCCACCTATACTACAAATTACATATATAATTTTCTTTTGCCAACATCTTATCATACTATAGTCTATAATACGACATATTTCGAGCATTTTCAAATTATATATTTTTTTCAGACAAATCTGACTTGACATTTCTGTCACTTCACCGGATACTAAAAACATAAAAAAGTAAGTCCTCTTAACCGGACTTCATCAATGCAAGGAGGTTCTGTCATGTTATCAGAGCGATTATTAAAGCTTCCGGGATTCCTTTATCAGATTGGAAGTAATTATTATTATCTTGGAAAATGGATCTGTAAAAAATGTACCGATCAGGATGCCACAGACTGTGTCACCATGTATCAGATGTGCCGGACCGGCGGTGAAGAACCTGAGACCCGCACTTATTTCCAGAAGATTCGCGCTTTCAGTGATTTTGCATTGGAAGTTCCTTATAATCCTGCCAAAATTGCGGATGATATGAACATGATCCTGGAAAGCCTTTCCGAGAAAGAAACTACCGGGCTTTTGGAACAGATTGCACATCTTGAAGAAGATGTAACAAAATATTAAACAACTTCCATTTTCATCCAAAAAGGATACAGCAGCATAGAATTGTTCTATACTGCTGTATCCATAAACTGTACGTTCAATATAGTTATCACATTAAATTGCTACTTTTCCGGTTGTTTCTTCATTGATCACGTAATAAGCTGCTGCTTCTTCCGGTTTCAAATATACATTCAGCGTTTTGATCTCATCTACATTTTTCCCCAAAGTTTTCCATGCTTCGTGTACTTTCTGTGTAATCTCCCCTGTGCTGATTTCTTTTCCCATATACTGAAGATAAAAGCTTGTCTTTGCCTCTTTCTTCACATCTTCTGCTTCTTTCAATACGCCTGCTCTTGTCTCGATTGCCTTTGTTGTATCTTTTGCAGTTGTGATTGCTGCAGGTCTTGAATTGTTTCTTCTATTTTTTTTCATATTGATAACCTCCTCAATCTACAAATAGAACATTACGTTTTCTATTATATCGGATTTACAGAAAATGTCAAAAGATATCCCCCATTATTCCGTTCCCCGTCCATACTGATTGATGGTCAGGTCTTTTACCACTTCTCCGGCAAGGATCAGGCCTGCTACGGATGGAACGAATGCAATACTTCCCGGAATATCTCTTCTCTGGGTACATTTTCTTGCTGTCCCCGGTGGGCATACACAATGCTGTCTGCAGCTGATGCTCATATCTTCTAATGGACGTACCGGTTTTTCTTCCGAATATACCACTTTTAGTTTTTTTATCCCACGTGCTTTTAACTCCCTGCGCATAACTTTTGCAAGCGGACACATCTTTGTCTTATAGATATCTGCCACCTGAAATGCAGATGCGTCCAGTTTATTGCCGGCTCCCATACAACTGATAACAGGAACATCTGCGGCCTTCGCACGCATTATGATCTCAATCTTTGCAGTTACCGTATCTACCGCATCTACCACATAAGAATATTCTTCAAACGGAAATTCATGCGCATTCTCCGGAAGATAAAAACATTTTCTTATCTCTACATCTGCATCCGGGTTAATTTCCAGAATTCGCTCTTTCATCACATCTACTTTATACTTCCCTACGGTCTTTCTGGTCGCAATAATCTGACGGTTGATATTCGTCAGACACACTTTATCGTCATCCACCAGGACAAATGATCCTACTCCGCTTCTCGCAAGTGCTTCTACCACGTATCCGCCTACTCCGCCGATCCCAAAGACCGCTACCTTTGCATCTGCAAGTCTGTCCATATTGTCAGACCCTAACAGAAGCTGTGTTCTGGAAAACTGATTTAACATATTTGTTCCTCCACTCATATTTCATAATATTCCCTATTATAATAGTAGGATATCTGACAAGTCAACCATATCTTTCATCTCTGCTGTTTCCTTTTTCTATGTATTCTTCCGGCCACAGTCTCTTTGGATGCACATATCTTATCGGCGAGGCATACCAGCCATGCCTCCTTACACATCGGAGGTACGACATTCAACGGAAACATATGACGTAATATGATATTCTCCTCCCGTATGGTCAGTTTAAAATCTTTCCTGGCATTCTGCAGCGCTCTGCCGGCATGGATAAATCCATGAAATCTGTGCCCTGCATTCTTTTCATGCCAGTCATATAGAAAATAATCGTGCAGAAGCGCACCTCTGATCAGTTCTCTGCGGTTGACATTCCACGCCAAGCGATCCGCCAGTTCTACGCTTGTATATGCCACACTAATGCAATGCTTATATACCGAAATATCACTATGCTGCATGTATTTCTGCGTATACTTCATTCTTCCCTGCTCATCCAGTTCTTTTAATACATCTTTGATTTCCTTCAGGATTCTCTCTTCATCATTCATACAGCCTGCCTGTTTTATCCCTCGAAAACCTGTCGGATACTTTCATAGTGAAGAAATATCCCCTGATCCGCATATCTTTTGATTTCTTCGATATCTGCGATTGCAAATCCCGACACCTCTTCCTCCTGTGTCTTCACATCAGATTCATCAAAATCCAGAATAAATTTGTAGATATCCACAAAGTAATTGTTTTTTTCTTCCGGATTTACTCTCTTATATGAAAATGCATAGCCTCCTTCTGCTTCCGTCACATCGACTCCTGTCTCTTCCTTGATTTCCCGAATCACTGCATCCAACGAATCTTCCCCGGCACGTACTCCGCCTCCCGGCACTTCCCACCATCCGGCTGCCCATTCTTTATCCATTCTTCTTCTGGTAATCAGATATTTCCCATCCGGGCGCATCAGCACACCAAGAACAGTCAGGTGAAATTCTCCCGGTTTCATATTCCAGTCATTATGTTTCATTGTAGCTCCTGTACGCTCTTTATTTTCATCATAAATATCCCATAATTCCATACTCTTTATCTCCTTTTACATCAAAAGTGGAGAATCGTTCTGACTGACTCCCCACTTTTTCTTCTTAATATTCCCCGTTTACAATCATCTTCTCAAATTCTTTCTTAATAAAATCGCACGTCGGTTTTGTCCACTGCGTTCCCTCCAGTCCCTTTTCGGATTTAATAAGCTGCAACGAGAACAACAATGCCTCCAAAATCTCTTTATGCTCCAGATTCTGAAGATTAGCGGCCACATAGTCTTTTGCTTCTTTTGGCTGTATTCCCGCCTTTTTACTCAACATCCTGCTGAACTGTTCAAATGTTATGATTTTCTTTCCATATTCCCAGAAATGATTCTCGTACTTTTTATATTTCTGTACATATTCCTGAATGATCTCCAATGATTCGGAATCCAGTGTGTATCCATATTTTTTAGCAATCGCTTCCAGTTCTTTCCACCACGAAACATCTACAGCAGAATAATCCATGCTGATCCGGAAACAGCCGCCTGTACTGTTGATTGCTTTTTGAAATTCATCTTCCCAGGTCGGACATACCAGCATCTTCTCGCCATTCACGATCCCACCCTGTATTATTTTTTCTTTCATCCTCATGTCCTCCTTACGGTAAAGCTTTCGTATCTTCAGATCAAATCAGTATGAATATTATACCATTATCTTGTTATGATTGCAAAGCCGATATTACAACCTTCGTCACACCAGCCAGGATCATCTCCAGACATGGAATTTTCTTATAATGCTTCTAATGCTTTATTAGATCCCACCAGGATCAGAACCATATCTTCACGCAATACTTCTGAAGGATCCGGATTCACTTCTACGTGCGCCCCACTTTTAATTCCCACGACATTCACTTCATAATTCCGGCGCACATCCAGTTCTTGCAACGTTTTTCCACTCCATTTTACAGGCATCGGTGTCTCAACTATACTATAATCCGGTGATAAAGCGATCCAATCTGTGAAGCTGGCAGACATAAGATTCTTTGCCATCCGGATTCCCATTTCTTTTTCCGGGAAAATAATGGAGTCTGCACCGATTTTTTTCAATACGGTTGCATGACGCTCATTTTTTGCTTTTGCAATCACATTCGGTACACCAATTTCTTTACACACCAGCGTTGCCATAATACTTGCTTCCAGACTTTCTGCTTCTGCGATCACAACGCCATCCAGATTCCTCGTGCCAAGAGATCTGACAAAATCCGGATCACCGATATCTGCCTGCATCGCATACGATACCGAGTCGGCGATTCCTTTTACGCGCTCCATATCTTTATCTACTGCTACGACCTCGCATCCGAGTTTTTGTAATTCTAACGCAATACTTTCCCCAAAACTGCCCAGACCAAATACTGCAAATTGTTTCTTCATAGTTACTCCTCCTCATTAACCAATCATAATCTTTTTCCGTCGGAAGTGTCCGCATCTTTTCCTGCAAATTTACCTTTCCGGCAAATAATAACGCAATGGTCATCGGTCCGACTCGTCCTGCATACATCAGTATCATCAACACAATCTTGCTTCCTACCCTCAGATGAGTTGTCAGATCTTGTGTCAGGCCAACTGTTGCCATCGCAGATGCGGTCTCATACATAATTTTCTGAAGCGAGATTGTATCCGGCTCTATCACAGCAATAACCGTGGTTCCTGTTACATATATGCCCAATGCCAGCATAAATGTCACGAACGCTACACGAAAGCTATCTTCAGCCACTTTTCTCTGGAAGCATTCAATATCATGACCTCCCCTGAGCATCGTGTGAAAAGCGAGAAATAAAAGCGCAAATGTCGTTGTCTTCAGACCACCCGCAGTTCCTCCAGGAGATCCTCCGATAAACATTAAAATAATATTCAGGAATCCGGTCTCTTCATGCATTCCCGACTGCTGAAATAGTACTAAATCCGGCCGTTCTGGTCGTCACAGCCTGAAATGCCGAAGCCATTATCTTCTGTCCGGTATTCAGATTCCCAAATCGTTTCCGGATTCTGGTACTCCAGTACAAAATTCAAAAGTGTCCCTGCTATCAGCAGGATCAATGTCGTAACAATGCTATCTT
>ENA-OQET01000740-OQET01000740.1-human-gut-metagenome-genome-assembly--contig:-NODE-740-length-16157-cov-20.636556_pt1 | contig 16157 bp, 8 predicted proteins | sample MGYA00242800_ERZ504645 | MGnify/ENA primary metagenome ERZ504645 (study PRJEB26092, sample SAMD00036308) | human gut metagenome | host: Homo sapiens | study: EMG produced TPA metagenomics assembly of... | reverse complement strand
AAGGTACTGCAGGGTGAGAGGCAGTTTGCAAGGGACAATAAGCTGATTGGAAACTTCAGGCTAAAGGGCATCAAGCCGGCTCCGGCAGGTGTGCCGCAGATAGAGGTGACGTTTGATATAGATGCAAACGGCATTGTGCAGGTTTCTGCAAAGGACCTGGGCACAGGAAAGCATCAGGAGATTACGATTACCGCAAGCTCGAATTTGTCTGATTCTGAGATTGAGCAGGCAATCCGCGAGGCACAGGAGTATGAGGCAACAGATGGACAGAGAAAGGCTTATATTGATGCAAGAAGTGAGGCTGATACGCTTGTGCGACAGGTGGAAAATGTCATGGCTGACAAAGAAAAAAGAAAGGCTATGGACAGCGCACAGAAAAAGAGTGTGAAATCGTCACTTTCATATGTGAAGAAGCTTATTTCAAGGACAAAGCCCGGAAATGTGAGCGAAGAGCAGGCTGCCGAGATAAAGCATGCGGCAGATGAACTGAGAAATGCGGCAGCGGGTTTGATTTAATTATAAACGAGGGGCAGAATACCTTTTGACCCTCATATCATTATTATTCATTTGGCTATTTACGAGAAGCGGATTTTCATATAAAATATGGGTAAGTGGTGAGTATTCATAACCACCCTGAATAGTTATAATGTTAATTTAAATCCGAGGAAATAGAAAATGAATGCGAACGATAAAACAGAAAAGGTACTAAGAGAAATTCATATCATGCTCTCAAAGGCGGAGCCGTATAAGCCGGAGCCGAGCAGGGTGATCATAAACAAGCAGCAAATGATAGATTTACTTGCTGAGCTGAATAAGTGTATATATGCAATGCAGGATGAGTATGAGCTTACTGAGCAGAGTCGCAATCACGCAGAGAGAGAGTTCAGAAAGAAGGGGGATCAGATAGTCTGGGATGCAAGCAGAAAGGCTGAGGATGTGTATGCAGCATCGGTTATCTATACGGATGAGGCGCTTTCAAGAGTGCGTGATATCATCAATGATACCAACGAGTCACTTGAAAAGCTGTGCAAGAATATGAAGGATAAGATTGCAGAACAGGAGAAGATAGTTAAAACTAACCAGTATGAGCTCAAGGGACAGCTTCAGGATTTGTCCGATACGGAGAAGTATCTTAAGATTATCGATGACAGAAATAAGGAGATAGAACGTCAGAAAAATGCAGGTAAGCCAGTAGAGGAGCGTACTATTGACAAGGAAGAGAAGTCTATCTATGCAAACAGACAGACTGAAATCAAGGTAAATATGGATTATATCAGAAAACTGGGACTTGCTGAGGGCGAGGACCTGGGAGATGGTGTAGTGGGTGAAGTGAAGCTTGCAGACGATACACCTGATGCCGGATCAAATCATGGCAATGATAAGGATGAAGCCAAGGATGCCGGCAATCCACCTGTTATCAACACAATGGAAGGGAAGGAGCTCACAGCCGGCATCCACAGAATGTGGCAGAGCATCACCGGAAATAAAGGGAAATGAAACACGCCTATGTAATATAAAGCAGCAGTTCAAAACAGAACGGCTGCTTTTTGGCTTATATTTAAAAGTAGGTAATATTAAGCAGATTTTAAGAAAAACAAAGTGGATAATCTGATAAAATATAGCTGACTAACGGCAGGAGAAGGTTTCTAATCAAAATTCATAGAAGGAGGATAATATGACAATATTAGTTTGTGATGACGACAAGGAAATAGTTGAGGCAATTGAGATTTACCTGATGCAGGAGGGCTATAACGTGGAGAAGGCTTACGATGGCATACAGGCGGTTGAAATTATGAAGAATAAAAAAATAGACCTCATGATAATAGACGTCATGATGCCAAAGCTCGACGGAATAAGAGCTACTCTGCAGATACGAAAGGAAAGCAGGGTGCCGATAATCATTCTCTCGGCAAAGACAGAGGATGCTGATAAGATTTTAGGCCTCAATGTGGGGGCTGATGATTATGTTACAAAGCCTTTTAATCCGCTTGAGCTTGTGGCAAGAGTAAAGTCACAGCTTCGCAGATACACCACTCTGTCAAGCAATGATGCAGCCGGAGACAAGGTTTATGAAGCCGGAGGCCTTTTGGTAAATGATGATTTAAAAAAGGTGACTGTGGATGGAGAGGATGTAAAGCTCACACCGATTGAGTACAATATTTTGCTTTTACTCCTTAAAAACAAGGGAAAGGTCTACTCAATAAACGAAATATATGAGAGTATATGGAACGAGGAGGCGATAGGCGCCGATAATACAGTTGCCGTGCACATCAGACATATCAGGGAAAAAATAGAGATAAATCCTAAAGAGCCGCGATATCTGAAAGTGGTCTGGGGAGTAGGCTATAAGATAGAGGACAACAAATGAAGCAGTATACAATAGGAAAAAAAGCAGCGGTCATAGTTTTGCATCAGCTATGCATGATACTTATGGTGACAGGAGTGTTTGCCACAGGCTATGCATTCAGGCACGATGCGCATGGAAATATTGATATATATACACTAATATCGCTTGCGGGCCTGGTAGGCAGCTTTGTGAGCCTGGCATATATGGCAAACGTGGCAGGCAGAAAATCAGAGGATGATTACACAATATACTATTTACCGATTGACAAGGTATACTCTGATGTGATGCTAGTGATATTTACACTGCTCATGGTATTTATGGGAAAAGTGATTTCAGGCGTAAAAAACCAGCATTTTGACTATGCATCACTCATTATGACGGCCGGCACATTTACTTTTTTGTTTGATCTGGCTTTTATTATTTTATACCAGAGCATTGTAAGGAAGATAAAAGGCAATATACTTTGCACACACAGCCTGATGTACAAGGGCTATGAGCTTTTGAAAAGAGTTATTGAGAAAAAGGATATCCACACACAAAAAAACAAAGAGATAATGCGCATACAGGAGGCTCTTGAAGCTATCTCGGAAGGAGCGCTTGACACTACACTCAATGTCAATGAGTTTCATGGGCAGCAGAAAAAGGTGGCGGAGGCTGTCAACCATATACGCCAGGGTCTTATGAGCTCGGTAAATGAGAGCCTTAAAAATGAAAAACTAAAGGCAGACTTAATAACAAACGTATCACACGATATAAAGACACCTTTGACATCAATAGTCAACTATGTTGACCTGCTTAAGAGGGAAAATCTGGAAAATGAAAATGCCAAATACTATATACATGTGCTGGAGGAAAAGTCACAGCGCTTAAAGCAGCTTACAGAGGATCTGGTAGAGACATCAAAGATTACCTCGGGAAATGTGAAGCTCAATATGCAAAAGCTTGATCTGGTTGAGCTTTTATACCAGACAGGAGGTGAATTCAATGAGCGATTTGAGTCGAGAAATCTGACAATAGTTACAAAAATTCCATCAGAACAGATATTTATCTATGCGGATGGACGTCAGCTTTACCGCTCTATTGAAAATCTGTATACTAATGCCGCAAAATATGCACTGGAAAATACCAGAGTGTATGTAGAGCTTGAAAAGGCAGATACAAAGGCAGTTTTTACAATAAAGAATGTGTCTAAGAACGAACTTGACATAGTAAGCAACGGAAATGTGGACCTGACAGAGCGTTTTGTGAGGGGAGAGAGGTCGAGAACCACTGAAGGAAGTGGACTTGGACTTTCGATTGCAAAGAATCTGACCCATTTGATGGGAGGAAAATTCGAAATTAAGGTAGATGGTGATTTATTTATTGCCACAATTACCTATAATATTATATAATAGTAAATAAAAGAATTTTGAAATACACATACGGAGGTAGAATAAGTGAAATTATATGAAAACGGTGCTTACCTTTTAAACGGTAAGGAAGTAATAATTGATGGACCAAAAGCTCAGGCAGCTGTAAAAAGCAAGACCGGCATGGACATCGACAAACAGACAGCTAAGCAGGCGACAATTGCTTACGGTATTTTAAAGGAGCACAATACATCCGGCAATATGGACAAGCTTCAGATTAAGTTTGATAAGCTTACATCGCATGATATCACATTTGTAGGTATCATCCAGACAGCACGAGCTTCAGGACTTGAGAAATTCCCTATCCCGTATGTACTTACAAACTGTCACAACAGCCTTTGTGCAGTTGGTGGAACAATCAATGAGGACGACCACATGTTTGGTCTCACATGTGCAAAGAAGTACGGCGGAATCTATGTACCACCTCATCAGGCAGTTATCCATCAGTTTGCACGAGAGATGCTTGCCGGCGGCGGAAAGATGATACTTGGTTCTGATTCACATACACGCTATGGTGCACTTGGTACTATGGCAGTCGGCGAGGGTGGACCTGAGCTTGTTAAGCAGCTTCTCGAACAGACATATGATATTGATATGCCTGAGGTAGTAGGTATTTATCTGACAGGAGAGCCAATCAAGGGCGTTGGACCACAGGATGTCGCACTTGCAATTATCGGAGAGGTATTCGGAAACGGCTTCGTAAAGAACAAAGTTATGGAGTTTGTAGGACCGGGTGTGTCTAATCTGAGCGTTGACTTCCGTATAGGTGTCGATGTTATGACAACAGAGACTACATGTCTTTCTTCTATCTGGAGAACAGATGACCAGGTTAAGGAATTCTTTGAGATTCACGGTAGGGCTGAGGACCACAAGGAGCTTAATCCGGGTGAGGTGGCTTACTACGACAGATTTATTGAGATTGATTTAAGCCAGATCCGCCCAATGATAGCTATGCCATTCCACCCAAGCAATACCTATACTATCGATGAGCTCAATGCAAACCTCATGGATATTCTCGATGACTGTGAGAAGAGAGCTGAGGTAAGCTTTGACGGCAAGGTGAAGCTTGATTTAAAGAGTAAGGTAAGAGACGGAAAACTGTATGTAGACCAGGGAATCATCGCAGGCTGTGCAGGCGGTGGATTTGAGAATATCTGCGATGCGGCTGACATATTAAACGGACATTCAATCGGAGCAGACGAGTTTACACTGAGTGTTTACCCGGCATCTACTCCAATATACATGGAGCTTGTGAAAAACGGAGCTGTAGCAAAGCTTCTTGAGACAGGTGCAATCGTAAAGACTGCTTTCTGCGGACCTTGCTTTGGTGCAGGAGATACACCTGCCAACAACGCATTCTCTATCCGTCATTCAACAAGAAACTTCCCTAACAGAGAGGGTTCTAAGGTACAGAACGGACAGATCAGCTCAGTGGCACTCATGGATGCACGTTCAATCGCTGCAACAGCAGCAAACAAGGGCTTCCTTACATCAGCAGCGGATATTGATGTCAACTTTACAAAGCCAAAATATTTCTTTGACAAGACTATATATGAGAACCGTGTATTTGACAGCCATGGAGTGGCAGATCCTTCAGTTGAAATCCAGTTCGGACCAAACATCAAGGACTGGCCGGCAATGAGCGCGCTTCCTGAGAATATGCTCCTTAAGGTGGTTTCAGAGATTCATGATCCTGTTACTACAACAGATGAGCTCATTCCTTCAGGAGAGACATCTTCATATCGTTCAAACCCTCTTGGACTTGCAGAGTTTGCACTTTCAAGAAAGGATCCTGAGTATGTAGGCAGAGCAAAGGAAATCCAGAAGGCCCAGAAGGCTATAGAGAGTGGTGAGTGCGCAGGAAAGGCTGTTCCTGAGGTTGCTGAAATCATGGGAGTAGTAAAGAAAAAATTCCCTGAGGCAAGCCATGAGAATATGGGCTTCGGAAGCACAATTTTTGCTGTTAAGCCGGGTGACGGCTCAGCAAGAGAGCAGGCTGCAAGCTGCCAGAAGGTACTCGGAGGCTGGGCAAATATCGCAAACGAGTATGCTACAAAGAGATACCGTTCAAACCTTATCAACTGGGGAATGCTTCCATTCATCATCGATGAGGGAGAGCTTCCGTTCCACAACCTCGACTATATCTTCCTTCCGGGAATCAAGAAGGAAATCGAGGATGCAAAGACGGAGTTTGAGGCATATGTTGTCAAGGATGGTGAATTAAAGCCATTTACACTGAAGATGGGTGAGCTCACAGATGATGAAAGAGAGATAATATTAAAGGGATGTCTCATCAACTATAACCGTAAATAAGGAGAGTTTAATCCGATGGAAGAAACCGGAAAAGCTGGTAAAAAATCAAACATTGAGATAAATGCAGATAAGGGTGCGAATTCTGCTTCGCACCCGGGGCGTGAGGAATGGCCACATCTGATCAGAATAGGTGTCATGGTATTTGTCACGTTTGCAGTCAGTATACTGTTTTTCTTTGCACTGTACAGATTTGAGGGCTTTGCAGGTATATGGAGCAAGCTGCTTGCGGCAGCAATGCCTATTATAATGGGACTTGTGCTTGCATACCTGATGAATCCTGTCATGCTGTGGCTGGAAAGATGCTTTAAAAAGCTTCTTTCCAAAAAGATGAAAAGCGAAAGCAAGCTGCGAAAGGTTTCAAGAGCTCTTGCAATCACAGGCTCGGTTATTATTCTTGTAGCGATTATTTCGCTCCTCATTGCGGCTATTGTGCCTTCTGTCATAGCAAGTATATCAGGACTTATGAAGACACTGCCAAAAGATGTTGCGGCATTCATCAACATGATAAAGAACGGCAATTTCGGGGACAGCAAAATTGCTGAGCTCGCGAGTACAGGTTTACAGAATGCAACCGACTACATTGAGAATTATGCCACAGAAAAACTGATTCCTGAGGCCCAGAAGTATGTTGCACAGATTACAACCGGTGTGATTTCGGTAGTCAGAGGCTTACTCAATTTCATTATTGGAATAATCGTGATGGTCTATGTGATGAGTATTCAGGAGACTCTCGCAGGACAGAGTAAAAAGATAATATATGCTGTCTGCAAGCCAAAGACAGGCAATATCATCATTGAGACGATCAGAAAGACAAATGAGATTTTTGGAGGCTTCATAAGCGGTAAGATAATAGATTCACTGATTATTGGAGTGATTGCATATTTCGGATGTCTGATTTTAAGGATACCATCATCAGTGCTTGTCGCAGTGATTATCGGTGTCACAAATGTGATTCCGGTGTTCGGACCGTTTATCGGTGCAATTCCATCGTTACTCATAGTGGTAATTCAGAGTCCGTGGCACGCGCTTTATCTTTTGATATTTATTGTTGTGCTGCAGCAGGTGGATGGCAATATCATAGGACCTAAGATACTTGGCTCATCTACAGGACTTTCGACCTTCTGGGTTATGTTTGCCATACTAATTGGCGGAGGAATGTTTGGTTTTCTTGGAATGTTACTTGGTGTTCCGACCTTTGCTGTGATATACTATATTGTGAGAAGAGTTGTTAATTATGCTCTCAGGAAAAAGAAGCTTCCTGAGGACACAATGGATTATACAAAGACAACAGGCGTAGATACAAAAAATAATAAGCTTAAATACGAGTAGGTGAAATAAGTGGATAAATACGAATACAATCTCAAGCTGGATCAGATAAAAGCCCTAAGCGCCGAGGAGGGCTATATGAGCGCAGCAGAGATTGCGGATAGCATAAATTGGAACAAAATTAAAAATGTAAATACACTCGTTAAAATCGGCGAAATCTACGAGAAGGCCGAAAGATACCAGGATGCAAGGGACATACTTTTAATGGCCTATGACCGTTCACCAATCGGCAGGATGATTATATACAGACTGGCTGAGGTCGCCATCAAGATGGGTGATTATGATGCTGCTACAGAGTATTATGATGAGTTTGTTGAGATAGCGCCTCATGATGATATGAAGTATGTATTAAGATATGCCATCAAAAAAGGGCAGGGAGCTTCATTTGATGAGCTTATCACTATTCTTGAAGAGTACAAGGATGAAGAATACACTGAGGAGTGGGCATATGAGCTTGCATATCTATACCACAAGGCCGGAAAAGCCGATAAGTGTATAGATGCCTGCGATGAGCTCATTCTGTGGTTCGGAGACGGACCATATGTGGAGCGTGCGCTGGAGCTTAAGATGCTTTATCAGCCACTTACCAAGGCTCAGGAGGAAAAGTACAGACGATTCAAGGCAGAGAAGGAAAAGCCGGCTAAGATAAAGGATGAGGCTGAGGTCACCGAGATAGGTGCCATGGAGATGGTAAAGGGCGGAGAGATAGTGCATGATGACGTAACTATTCCGCAGATTACTGTAAATCAGGAGAAGTTCAATACTGTAAATTTACAGCAGGAGATTGCCAAGGGTATGCAGCAGATCATGGAGGCCAAGGGCAAGAATGAAGTTGCTGATACGATGGATACCATCAAAAAGATAGTTGAGGATATTCCTTATCTCAAGCTCGAAAAGGAGCAGGAAGAGTATGCACAGCAGCCGGAAGAGACAGAGCATATCGCTACAGATGAAGAGATAGATGGTTCACTTAAGTTGAATTTCAAGGAGCTTTTGGGTGAAGACGCTGACGGACAGATGTCTATGGTCATGAGTGAAAAGACTCAGCTTGAGCATCAGATTACAGGACAGATGTCTATACAGGATGTGCTTGAAGAATGGGAAAAGACCAGACATGCGGCTGAAATTGCACTTAAAGAGGCTGAGCAGCAGAAGCTTGAGTCAGCTAAGGCAAGAGCTCTTCAGGAGGCAGGAGACATCATGGAGAGACTAAATGATGTCATTCCAAAGCTGGATGCAGGTGTCACTCCGAAGGAACTTCTTGAGGAGGAGTATCTTAAGGTGCCGGTCGATATCACAGAGCAGAAAGCTGCCGTGAAGGAGCCTGAAGAAGAGCAGAAACCGGATATGCAGGAGCTTTATGCAGATGAGACTGTGGATGAAGTACAGGAGCCGCAGGAAGCACCGGAAGAGGCTATAGACGAAGCACAGGAGCCGCAGGAAGCACCGGAAGAGGCTATAGACGAAGCACAGGAGTCGCAGGAAGCACCGGAAGATACTGCAGAAGAAGCAAAGGAACCGGTTGGAGAGCCGGAGGATATAATTATGGCAGAGGAGTCTGAGAAAGACGAGATACTCATGCAGCCGACTACCATGATGCCTGAAATAACAGATGATATGTTAAATGCCGATGATGATACAGCAGATGAAGAGGCTACACAGGAGGAAGAAAACACTTCTGAGAAGAGAGATTTTGATCATGTGACATCATTTATCGAGCAGGAAATAGCCAAGATGACAGCAAAGAATCCGGGACTGGAGAAGAAGCTGGATATGGCTAAGACAAGAAAAATGCCGGATATTTCATTGCCGGAGGATTTAGACAGCGAAGAAGATGACTCGAAATTGAAAGAAACAAAACATATAAAAGAGCTTACAAGCGAACAGAAAGCTATATTTTCATATTTCATACCGGTAAAGGGTATGGAGGATCAGATTTGCAAGGCATATAATGCAGTGCTTGATCATTTCAACAGGAAAGAAAACGCATCCACAGGCAACCTCATTATACAGGGAGAGCAGGGTTGCGGAAAGACAATGCTTGCTACAAGCTTTATAAAGGTATTACAAAAAGATGGTGAACAGCTCACAGGAAAGATGGGCAAGATTGATGCTGCCGCACTCAATAAAAAGGATGTGCAGCAGGTAGTCAGAAAGATAACAGGAGGCTGTCTCATCATAGAAAGAGCCGGTGATATCGACCGCAGTATAGCGGCACAGCTATCATTTTTGATGGAGCATGATATTACAGGAACACTCTATATACTTGAGGATACATCAAAGGGTATAAAGAAGGCACTCTCAATGGATGAGGGCTTTGCATCCAAGTTCACGGAAAAGATATCGGTTCCTATTTTTACAAATGATGAACTCGTATTGTTTGCCAAATCGTACTCTGCAGAGCTTGGGTACAAGATAGATGAGATGGCTATTCTTGCATTGCATAACAGAATCAGCAATATTGAGAGGATAGACCAGGCTACCACTCTGACAGAGGTCAAGGACATAATTGACGAGGCCATAGACAGGGAGGCTCACAGCGGACTGAAGAAGGCTATAAGTATTCTGACAGCCAGGCGATATACAGATGATGACCGAATTGTACTTAAAGAGGATCATTTCAGGGAAAAATAAATTCTTATGGGGGTATATATATGTGTAATTTTACAGCAATGGATTGTTACCTGTTTGGTCAGGCAACACACTATGATATCTACAAGAAGATGGGCGCTCACTTAGCTGAGCGCAAAGGAAAAAAAGGAGTGTGCTTTGACGTCTGGGCGCCACATGCGAGGGAAGTATACGTGTTTGGTGAGTTTAACGACTGGAATGAGACCAGTCATGAGATGAAGCGCGTAGAGCCGGAAACCATGGGAGTGTATGAGCTTTTTGTACCTGGAGCGCAAAAGGGTCAGATGTATAAGTTTATTATAGTCACTGAACAGGGTGACAAGCTGTACAAGGCAGATCCATATGCAAACTACGCAGAGCTTCGTCCGGGAACGGCGTCAATCATCACAGATATCGAGCACTTCACATGGACTGACAAAGAGTGGATGGATAAGAGAGCAGCAAAGTCAGATGCTGATGTATATTCTTCACCTATGGCTATATATGAGTGCCATCCGGGCTCATGGATGAGACATCCGGGCAGGGATGATGATGGCTTTTATACATACAGGGAGCTTGCAAAATCACTCATATCCTATGTAAAAACTATGGGATATACACATATTGAGCTTATGGGTATTTCAGAGTATCCGTTTGATGGCTCATGGGGATATCAGGTGACAGGCTACTATGCACCTACATCGAGGTATGGAGAGCCTGAGGATTTTGCATACTTTGTTGATCAGTGCCATAAAAATAATATCGGAGTAATACTCGACTGGGTACCTGCACATTTCCCAAAGGATGCGCATGGACTTGCCAATTTCGACGGAACAGCCACATATGAGTATGCAGACCCAAGAAAGGGAGAGCATCCTGACTGGGGCACAAAGATATTTGACTACGGTAAGAATGAAGTAAAGAACTTCCTTATCGGAAGTGCATTGATGTGGATAGAAAATTACCACGTAGACGGACTTCGTGTGGATGCAGTTGCGTCAATGCTTTATCTTGACTATGGAAAGAACGACGGACAGTGGGTGCCAAACAAGTTTGGAGGAAATAAGAACCTCGAGGCAGTAGAGTTTTTCAAGCATATCAATACACTCATACTTGGAAGAAATCACGGAACTGTAATGATAGCCGAAGAGTCTACCGCATGGCCAAAGGTAACAGGCAAGGTAGAGGAAGACGGACTGAACTTCAGCTACAAGTGGAACATGGGATGGATGCATGACTTCCTTGATTATATGAAGCTGGATCCATATTTCCGTAAAAATAACCACAACAAGATGACATTTGCGATGAGCTATAATGAGAGTGAGAAATATATTCTGGTACTGTCACATGATGAGGTGGTACATCTGAAGTGTTCTATGCTCAACAAAATGCCGGGCTTAGAAGGGGATAAATTCAAGAACCTCATGGCAGGATATGCATTTATGATGGGACACTGTGGAAAGAAGCTTCTTTTCATGGGACAGGAGTTTGCACAGAAGCAGGAGTGGAGTGAGGAAAGAGAACTCGACTGGTATCTGCTTGAGAATCCGGAGCATAAAAAGATCCAGAACTGGGTAAAGGAGCTGCTTCACCTCTATAGGAGAAACCGCTGTCTGTATGAGCTGGATTCAAGCTGGGAAGGCTTTGAATGGATAAATGCAAACGATGCAGACAGAAGCATCTTCAGCTTTATCAGAAAGAGCAAGGATGGCAAGAATAATATGCTCTTTGTCATCAATTTCACACCGGTGGAGAGACCTGATTACAGAGTCGGAGTGCCAAAGCACAAGACATATCAGCTTGTTTTAGATAGTGAGGATCCTAAGTTTACCGGTAAAACGGTACAAGAGCCTGTAAAGAAGGCTGCAAAGGGCAGAGGCAAAGCAAAACAGTCATACAAGAAGCTGGATTATAAGGCAGTCAAATCAGAGTGTGACGGCAGACCGTTTTCATTTGCTTATCCACTTGCGCCTTATGGAGTTGCTGTATTTAAATACTAATATACCGGTAAACAGCAGGGTAAAGGACCGCGCCAATTTAAGGCGCGGTCTTTATTTTTGTGTATTATATGTCGATATATAGTAAAAAGATAACTATTCAGGACCACTGAGAACAAAAAAACTGATGCGTCATGCTTGCATGTAAGCAGCAGATTTTCTTGTTCTCAAGGTGGTTCTGAACAGTTGGATAAAAAATACGAGGTATGAATATCCATAAATAAAGGCTGCAGAGATGGTATATATGCAGGGCACGGAGCAGGAAATATGCAGATAGAGAATTTGATTAATAAAAGCACAGATACGAAAAATACGGACACAAAAACCATAAATGATATGACAGCGGGTATGCGTGTTTCAGACTATATAAAGACAGACAGCAGTGACAATATGTCAAAAAAGGCGGCTGTTGTCGGTTCGTCAAACTCTGTTGATATGTCGGATACGATATATGCAAGACCACAGGCTAAAAACGAAGCCGGGAACAACGATGGCACAGATATGGCAGAAAATCTGCTAAATGACATGAATCAGACCTCAAAAAACAGGCGAAATGATATGATTGTCACTGCAAGCACCACCACGAGTGATGATTATAAAGCGGCAAAGGATGACGGCTACGATGTCATTGTCACTGAGACTGACAAGATAAAAGCAGTGCTGGCAAAGGCAGGTGTAGATATATCCATATATGGAGATGATCTGAGCAGACAGCAGCTTACAGACATCACGGGAAGCCAGACTGAAGCGGCCATGCTTATCAATCAGATGAAAGCATATGATATTCCTGCTACAGATGACAATATAAAGGCAGGTACAGATGCCATAGACCGGGCAAAGAGCCTTACAAATATATCCAATGAGACAAAGGCATATCTGGTCAGAAATAACATGAATCCGACGGTTTCCAATGTATACAAGGCTACGTACAGCAGCAGTCAGGTACAAGATTACAGGCAGAAAACCAAAATGACGGAGATATCGGATGAGCTGTTTGAGGAGCTTAAGCCACAGCTTAAACAGATATTAGAGGAAGCTCATATAGACAGTAGTGATGAGAATCTGAATCAGTGCAGATGGCTGATAGATGAAGATATAGCCGTTACACCTGACAATGTGCTGCTTGCGAATCAGGTAGACTGCATCAATGCAGCAGAAGAAAATGTGAGCAGTGATTTTTATGCAAGGGCAGTGACAGAAGCACTGGCAATGGGAAAAAAGGCTACAGATGCCACTATGTCACAAGATGGTCTGACATTTGACATGGCAAAGAAAGCCTGTGATGTATTAGGTGAGGCGACCGCAGATGACATTGTCACATTAGAGTCAGATAACATACCTGTCACGATAGAGAATCTGTCAAAGCTTATAGCTGCAAGGGGCAGGGATAGTGCAGCATCGCAAGCCTCAGCAAACAAAGCTTTAGATAATCAGATTACAGACAGCCGGGAAGCAAGGCTTGTGACAGCTCAAAGAAAGCTTGAGGAAGCGAGACTTTCCATGACAGCAGAAGCCAACCTTTCACTCATAAAAAAAGGAGTTTCAATAGACACAGAGCCTATTGAACGTGTAGTGGAGATGCTTAAGCGGCAGGAAAATAAATACTACGGAGCGCTGTTTGGTGATAGCAGTGTAGAGGCATCTGATGATAGGGTACGTATGTACAATAATGTCTGTGATATTTTCAATCAGATGAAGCAGCAGCCGGCGTATGTACTGACCTTGGAATCCGCTGATGACACTGTGTATGAGCTGTATACAGCAGGCAAAGCAATGAAGCAGTCATTAGAAGCAGCAGCCTCAGGATATGAGACTCTTATGACATCACCGCGGGCAGATATGGGAGACAGTATATCAAAAGCATTTCAGAATGTGGATGATATACTTAAAGAGCTTCAGATAGATACATCTGAAAGCAATCGCAGGGCTGTGCGGATACTTGCGTACAACAGTATCGACATCACAGAGGACAATATAAAGCAGATAAAGTCTGTAGATGAGCAGGTGCAGAGAGCATTCAGCGATATGACACCGGCGGTGACGATTGAGATGATAAAAAGAGGTATATCACCGCTTGATATGAGCATGAGCGACATAAGTGACACAGCCAGACAGATAAAATCAGAAAATAATGATGAAAGAGATGAAAAATTCAGCGAGTTTCTCTGGAAGCTTGAAAAGAAAAATGAAATCTCAGAGGAGGAAAGAGACTCATATATAGGTATATACAGGCTTATATCACAGGTGGAGCAGTCAGATGGAGCAGTCATAGGCTCACTTGTTAATCAGGGCGCAGATATTACAATGAAAAATCTGCTTACAGCAGTCCGGACAAGAGGAAAGAGTACTATGGACTATAAGGTGGACGATACCTTTGCCGGAGTGGAAGGAGTAAGTAAGGGAGCTAGAATTGATGAACAGATAGAAAGCGCATATCAGGCAAACTGTCTAAGGGATGTGCTTGATACACTTTCACCTGAGAAAATGGAGTTTGTGCAGGATGACGGCTGGCTTGAGATGACTCCGGAGCAGCTCAGGCAGGCTGTATATGAGGCAGACGAGGATAATACACTATCAGAGCAATATGCCACGGAGCAGCTCAGGCAGTTCAATCAGGCAGTTTCGGTGCCTGAGAACGTATATGCTTTTCTAGAGAAATATGATGTAAAAACAACCGCGGTAAACCTCATGGCTGCGTCACGGCTAATGAAAAATCCGTCAGAGGCAGTAAGAAATCTCTGGGAGCATGGAGACAGTGCTACGGCAAGGGCTCTTTTGGATGAGACTTTAAGACGGTTTTCTGAGTCGGTCAAAAATCCAAAGGAACTTGCGCAGGCGCAGGAAACGCTTGCTGATACAGCTGAGCACGTGATGGATTCGATGATTATAGAGGACAGGCGCACCGGCTCATTAGATATCAGACAGATGAAGCTATTGTGCAGTCAGCTAAGAATAGCTTCAAGTATGTCGAGACAGGAAAACTATATCGTACCGATAGAGACTGCAGACGGAGTGACAGGCATGAAGCTTAGTATAGTAAGGGGCGAGGATAAAAAGGGCCTGGTTGACATATTCCTTGAGGACAAAAAATGCGGCAGGGTAGCTGCATATTTTGAGGCAAAGGAAAACTCAGTATCTGCGATGATAGTCACAGACGATGAGCAGACCAAAAAGCTGTTTGAAGACAATATCACTACGTTTGAGTCAGAAATAAGTGATGGTGAACAGAGCGTGCACATAGACGTGGCATTGGAGCATGATATATCTGCAAAAGAGCCTATGGCATCAGATACGAAATCGGCTACTGAGTCAGAAAAGCAGCTTGATGGCAGCGAAAGAGTCCAGACCACCAGACTATATCACATCGCAGAGCAGTTTATTGTAAATGTCCAGAGGGTGATTGCGCAAGATAGTCTGTAACACCGATATATATTGCATGTGCCAGGTCATCCTGATAGTTTTTGTCAGTAAGAAGAAGTGTCTCAGCAGGATTACTCAAGAATCCACATTCTACGATTACGGTCGGGGATGTGGATTTTTTAAGTATAAAGTATTCTTTATTGGGCTTAATGCTTCGTGGCTTTGCGACACAAAGAGAAGTGTTTAAAGCTCCAAGAACAGAGGATGCGAGCTCTTTTCCTGCATCAGAGGCTTCATAATAGAATACCTGTGGACCGCAGCTTGAACTGTCCTCAAAACTGTTTTGATGGATACTGATGCTGACTGCCACATTGCTCTTGGACATCAGGGCAGTTCTCTTTGTCAGATCATCTGTCTTTGGATGCTTGGAATTATCCGGGGCGAGGTCGCAGTCGGTGGTTCTTGTCATGACAACAGTAAAGCCTCTGTTTTCAAACAGCTGTTTAAGAGCCATTGCAATACTCAGGTTGACATCCTTTTCCATGACGCCGGAGGTGGAAATCTTACCGGGATCACTTCCACCATGTGCTGATTGTAGTTTACGCAAATTGTGATATGTATTCCCCAATATATATGGGGAGTTAGAAATGTATTGAGATTAGATAGCCTTTTTCTCCAAGTCCTCACAGTAAACGCTTGAAAATAAATGTTCCAGTTCATTTCCGAAGTTGTATGAGATTTTAAGTTTGTGGTTTTCATAAACTGTTATCTGGTCTATCATTTCCACAATAATAT
>ENA-OQET01000739-OQET01000739.1-human-gut-metagenome-genome-assembly--contig:-NODE-739-length-16165-cov-5.088228_pt1 | contig 16165 bp, 17 predicted proteins | sample MGYA00242800_ERZ504645 | MGnify/ENA primary metagenome ERZ504645 (study PRJEB26092, sample SAMD00036308) | human gut metagenome | host: Homo sapiens | study: EMG produced TPA metagenomics assembly of... | reverse complement strand
GACTGCGACAAAAAAGCCCTTCTGCCATGTTTTTATCAATCGGAATGTTAAAACAAAAATATTTTCTTGCGGACATTTTTATTTTATCGGCTGAAAAAACAGCCGATAAAATTGTCATGGCGGAAAAATAAGATGCTTACTGATCGTAAGCATTCGGTAAACATACAGGTATCAAATCTTTATATAACAACAATAGCGACTGTCACTATGAACCTAATAGTTGCAGTCGCTATTTTGTCAAATACTCTTTCCGGATGTTGCAGCTTCAATTTATGTGGAAGTAGTTCCTCATGAACAGCCTTTTTGAATAGGGCATTCAGGCAATGACATCATTCAGATAATTTCTTAGGTTTACGTCATGTGCTTTACAGGCAGGAAGCAAGAAGCAGAATACTGACATATTAACCACTTCCTCATGTTTGCTGCAGAAGAGGTTATTTTTCCAAATATGAGTGGGCATATCACACATATCGTTGAGAAAGGATAACTGTCTGAAGAGTTGTTTGTAAAATTGACAGTGGGAGAATTTTAAGAGAATGAAAAATATTGTGCAATGTATTTGTTTATATAGAAAGATATTATACCTTTGTTGTATGTAATATGCTGATAATTAATATATTAATTATATAAGAATATGAATTTAAAAGAAGAAATTAAAACGTTGGATTTGCATGCACAGATTGGTGATTTGAAAGGAGTTGATAAAGAAAATAAAATAGTGGAGATATTTAGAAATGTAGCGCAGCAAATCTTAAGTGGCTATTTCTTGGTACAGAAAAATCAGAGTGATTCTTGTGTGAAAGTTCATCCTACATGTGTTGAAATATATTATCATGAAGAGGGTGATAGGGGTGACAAAATCAAAGATTATATTGTCTATCATCGAAATAATGATGATGGTAAGATGGATAAATCTCTTTTCCCATTGGGAATACTGCATAATCATGTGTCGGGCATTGATATGACATTTGAGAAAGGAGATAATCCTCAGGATGCTATACGAATGTCAGCATTAATCAGGGAATTTCGTATGGATGATAGTAAAAAGTTAGAGGATAACTATTGTATGGACTATCTGGAACTAAAGAGAAATCGTAGAGGAAATATTGTGACGAAGCCGACATATTTATATGATGCACTTTATTCGCAGTTCTCTGTTTTTGATGGATTCAGCATACAATGGGTTGATGGTGAAAATCTTGTTGAGTTGGAAGAGGAGTCAGAAGTGAGAGTCAATGTGCCTCAATTCAAAAGAGATGAAAGGAATATGGTGGTAAAGGTACTGGCTTCTGAAGGAGACGGAGATGCAACTGCTAACAAGATGTATAGACAATGTCTTAGGAAGTGGAATTTTAAAGTGAAATAAAATTGGTATGATTCCTGATTATAAGTCAAATGCCGTATATATGTCAGTATGGCTTGAAAGAGATTATAATGAAGTATATACGGCTTTAATAAAGATATTCAAGAAGCTATGGTATAATACCTGCAACAAAGGATGTATGGTGTCGGGATTATATGCCTCTGCAATTGGATGCAGACAGATATTTATGCTATACATATAGACCAGATTATTTACTTAAAAAGTCTTGTGATAGTAAATATATTACAGATTCAATAGAAGTGAGTAAATATATGGGTATTAATGTAAAGAAATCTTCTTTGGTTATTGATGGTGGTAATGTCGTTAAGATTGGTGATAAAGCAATTATGACTGAGAAGGTTTTTTATGAGAATTCGGGTGTATCTTCAAAATGGTTAAAAAGGAAAATACAAAACCATCTTGAGTGCGAAGTGGTATTTATTCCGTGGGATAAATATGAAATTTATGGTCATTCGGATGGAATTGTCAAGCCACTGTCTGATACAACAGTGCTGATGACTAATTATCAGGACTATGATAAGGAATATAGTAAGGAGGTAGTGAAAAGGTTATCTAAAAAGTTTGAAATTGAAATGTTATCCTATAATGTGGAAAAGAAGGACTCTCGTAGCTGGGCATATATCAATTTCTTGACAGTCGGGAATTTAATTGTATTGCCTTTTTTTAATATAGAGGAGGATGAGCAGGCGCTATCTCAGATTAAATTATATTATCCGAATTGTATTGTTGAGCAAATAAATATAGCTTCTCTTGTAAAAGATGGTGGAGGGCTGAATTGTGTTACTTGGTGTAGGTATTGTGAATCTGTCGACTGTGTTTTTATGTAGATAGTTGCTGTTGAGGAAACAGTTAATCATTTTTATACAGTTCATACATATCTGATATCCATTCTTTCATTGTCTGTCGGAGAGAAGCCGGGGATATAACTTCAATCATTGCACCTGTATGAAGCAGTCGCATGATGAAATCGTAGGTAGGAGCAAGATAGACTTCAAAATCGGCATACTCATCGTGCTCTTCCAGCAGTCGTTGACTGGCATGCAGGGGGAGTGATTTCATATAAGGAATATGGTCGTGGTATGCTCTGATGATGATACGTTCCGGTTTTATGTCATTGCTGGTAACAATGCCATAGTAAGTTGAGAAGAATCCGGATGCGGAAAAATCTTTCGGAAGCTTGAATGTGTTGTCTGTCAGTTCCAGACTTTCTATCCGGTCGAGTCCGTAGATTCTGATTTTGTCGTATGAAACATTATGGGCCAGCAGATACCAGCGGTTTTCGAAAAGTTTTACACAATATGGTTCAACTGGGAATGTATAGCTTCTTTTCTTGTTGAATCCGCAATAAGTTATTAGTACAACACGATTCCCTTGCATGGCTTCAAGCAATGTGGCAAGATGACTCTGGGCCGACGGAATCTGGTTCACAATAATTCTGTCTTTCAGTGAAAGGTTTTCGCCGATAAGGTTGCTTATGGCAAAGGAGTCGAGCATCCATTTTTTCAGTTCGTCCTCGTCTATATCTTCCGGATTTTCGATGTAATAGAGGTAACCTCCCGACCGTTGACAGGAGATGATTATTCCGAACTGTGAGAATATGGCATCTTTCCAGCGGTTGAAGGTGGTGCGGCTCAATGGTTTGTAGTCGCTCAGATCTTTGTTGCGTTCCCAGCGGCTGGAGATTTCTTCGAGAGAGATTTTTCCGGCTCGGCGGATGGTATCAATAAGCCAGATGTATTTTTGCAGTTGTGTCATATTCTTTTTTGTTAGTTGCCGTAAAGTTAGCAAATTCTTGGAAACTTGTACCGATAAATGGTACATCGTTTCCATACTTTTGTGGTGTAAACTTAAACAGGTATAAAAGATGAGACAGCTTTTCGATAATGAAGATATTTTGCTGGATGAGATACAGCAGAAGGAAGTGTTGCCGAATATTCCGAAGACTCGTGCCAGAAGTATATTGGAAGCATTCGAATATATTGTTGAGCTGGCAAAAGATTCCAGTCTGGATGCAGATTTCTTTGAAAATGCATCGGTCCATATAAAATATGCTGCACGCAAGCTGAAATTGTCGTCGATGCAGACTGTGCTGCTGGCACTCTTCGTCGATCAGAGTGAGGATAGCTCCATTCGTATGTCAGACATAGCAGCTTATACGGGATGCCGTACTACTAAGATACTGCGACTTTCGTCGGAGATTGATGTGCTGGTAGATAAGTATTATTTGCGGGCTTCACACTCTTATAATAGACTTACCTATCGTGTGCCGGTTGACGTATTGAAAGCCTTGAAAAAGAACCAGCCTTATGTACATGTTGTAGAACCGATAACTGGTCTTCAGAGTTTTTTCGACCGCTTCAATGAGCTTATGGAATATATGAATAATGATGAACTGACGCATGAAGCGCTCCTTGAAGAAACAGAGGAGTATCTTGGGGATATCCGGGATTCTCATTTTGCTAGGACATTGAAAAGGTTTGGGCTGGTTAATGAAAATAGGTTGCTGTTTATTTATATGGCCCATTTGTTTGTAGAAAACAATGATGACCGCATTAACTTTTCTGATATAAATAACTTGTATGATAATGACAAAATTCCTAATTGGTGTAAAAATGAGTTACGAAGCCGGACATCGGAACTCTTTTACTGTAAGTTGATTGAAAACGTAAATGAGGACGGAATGGCACGTTCGGATTGTTTTAGATTGACAGAATATGCCAAGACGGATCTGCTTTCGGAGTTGAACCTGACTGTTAATGCTAAGTCTGATTGCGATCTGATAAAATGGGATTCGTTTCCTGAAAAGAAGCTGGTTTATAATGTTTCTGAGAAAAAGCAGGTTATGGAACTTTCATCCATACTTTCGGCAGAACGTTTCAGTGAAGTGCAGTCCCGTTTGCGGAATGTAGGGATGAGGGCCGGGTTCTGTTGTCTTTTTTATGGTTCGCCTGGTACGGGAAAGACGGAAACAGTGTATCAGGTGGCGCGTGCAACGGGGCGTGATATTCTGCGGGTGGATGTTGATAAAATCAAGAGTTGCTGGGTAGGTGAGAGTGAACAGAATATGAAAAAAGTTTTTGACAAATATCGTAATATCTGTAAGAGTACGTCTTTAGCTCCGATTTTGCTTTTCAACGAGGCGGATGCTATTCTTGGTGTCCGGATGGAAGGGGCTACCCGGGCGGTAGATAAGATGGAGAACTCTATACAGAATATTATTCTTCAGGAAATGGAAGCATTGGAGGGTATAATGATTGCTACGACTAACCTTACAACAAATCTTGACAAGGCTTTCGAACGGCGTTTCTTATATAAGGTAGAGTTTAATCGTCCGACGGTGGAAGCTCGTGCTCAGATTTGGCAGGCCATGTTTCCTGCTCTGGCAGAAAGGGATGCTTGTACGCTTGCTTCTCAGTTTGATTTGTCGGGTGGTGAAATAGAAAATATTAGTCGTAAATATATGGTAAATGCTATTTTGTCGGGACAGGATACGATCGATCTCCTGTTGCTTGCTGAGCTTTGTCGCAATGAGCGTATTGGTACTTCAACCCGGCAGAGGATTGGATTTCAGCATTGACCTGTCGGCTTTGTTTGGATAAAAATGATATATTTGCATATATGCTTTATGGCAGCCGTTAAAAATAAAAGATATAAGTTATGATACCTCCCAAAATTGAAGAATCTACCAAAGAAGAACGACGGGCGTTTGTGATTGATGCATGGAAGTGTTTGCACGATTGTGAATCGTGTGGCAAGTGTCGTGTCTTGAAGGGAAAGGATGCTGAAACTTTGTATGCCGATTATATTGAGGGGAAGCGGACATATATGGATGTTACGCTCGATATAAGAAATAATAATTACAGATAATGAAGGTCACGCTTATACGGATGGATATTCGCTAAGCGTGACCAGGAAATGAAAACAGTTATGGTGCAATTCTAGGTATATACGTTATACTTTAGAATAGGATTTATATAGCTCTTCAGTAATTTGTGCAACCTGATCGACAGAAATCATACCTGTGTTGAAAGTGGCGTGATAGTTGCGTGCATCTCCCCAGTGCTGTCCGGTATAATGGAAGAAGTGTTCTTGTCGTGCTTTGTCGATATTGGCAATGGTCTCGGGTGCTTGTGTGGAGGATATGCCATATTCGGCAGTGGCACGTTTTATTTTATGAGCCATGTCGGCATAAAGAAATAAATTGATGGTGTTGGGACGGTCCTTCAGTATGTAGTTGGCACAACGGCCGACGATTACACAAGGCTTTTCGGAAGCTATACGACGGATTACTCGGCTTTGGACGACAAATAGGGCATCGTCGTACGAAAGGCTACGGCTTAGTGGAGCTTCGTAATCTTGCATAATCATTTGATACAGTAATGAACTGGGAAGTTTTTGTTCGTTTTTTGAAATGAAGTCTTCACTGAAATTGCTTTCCTTGGCTACCAGTGTGATTAGTTCTTTATCGTAAAAGGCAATTCCTAGTTGTTTGGCTATCAGTTCCCCAGCCTGATGTCCGCCGCTTCCGTATTCGCGGGAGATGGTGATGACAAGTGGTAGGCTGCTTTTTGTTGCTGAAGGAACTGTGGCTTGTGGGACGCCAGATTTTGCCAGCCAATGACGGACGAATATCAGGCGAGGCATGATCAGACGAACAAATGGTCCTGTAATGAGTGCCGCGATGATGGTTCCTTCTCTTACTCCTTCGATGCGCCCGCTTAACAGCCATGAACAGAGGGCTGCAATAATTACCAGCGATACATCGAATCCGATTTTTATATTGCCAAACTCTTTTTTGAAGCGCAATGTGGCAAACTGGATGGTGTATTCGGCACTGATCATTGTTACGTCGGCTATTACCTCCAGACAGATGCCGAAGGCGAGTATCAGACAACCGATGACCAGTGAGATAATTTTTACGTAGTAAAGCTGAGGTATGTAGCAGGCGGTTATCCACATCGTCAGGTCGGTGAAAACAGACAGAACGAAGGCTACAGGAAATTGCATGAGTAGTTCCATTTTTCGTTCCATGATGCCTTTTTTGCCTAGTAGGAGCATTTGCAGGCATATCAGGATGATGGTAAACAGGAAAAAGTAACTTCCTAAAGACAGGGGGGTGTTGAGACTTGCTACATAAGGAACACTTGTTATCGGTGAAGTTCCTAAATCGGAGCGGGTGATAATGCTTATACCGAATGCTATAATGAGCAGAGATAGCCCAAAAATAAGGTACCGGCGCAGTAGTTCTGCTTTACTTTTTGTGTGGTTTTCTTCCATGAATTTCACTATTTAATTTGACTGCGCAAATTTCTTTAATTAAATTTGTTCCTAATCTACAGATTAAGAAATAAACCATGCAAATTACGCCAGAAAATTCGGTTACGGAAGAACGTCTATCTTTGATTGAGGAGATACCTGCAAATGTGATTTTTACAAAGGTAACTGGGCGTGAGGAGGTAAGTTTGCATTCTCATGTTCATAATCGTCATCAGGTGATATATATTTTGTCGGGGACACTTCATGTAGAGGTAGCCGGTAGTAGCTATTTTGTGACGGGACGTCATCTGATATGGATTCCGAACGGAGTGGAACATCGTTTGTCGAGTAACAACACTCAGATTTCATTGCTTACCAGTTACTTCTGCCTGAAGGATATCAGGGAGGATTGTTTTGCTATTTATAAGACTGATGAACTGGTGGTCCGTAATTTGAATTTTATCAGTACGCATGAGTATGTCGACAAGAGCCGTACACCTGAAATTTTTGCTTTTGCTATGGGATTTTTCGGTGTCCTGCCGTATATCTGTAAAGAAGCGTCGTTTCCTGCTCAACCGTTTATTATTCCTAAGGATATCCGTTTGCTTCCTGTACTGGATTATATAAAAGCTAACTTAAATCAGGATTTAAGTATTGAGCATGTTGCATTTTGTTTTGGCTTTTCTGTCAGAAACCTGACACGCTTGTTCACCAATTCCGGAATACGTTTTGTACATTATCTTAACTACTTACGTATTGTCAGGGCAATAGAGATATTGACTGATAATGCTATGAATATTGAACAGACTGCTTATGAAGTTGGGTTTAATTCTCCGAATAGTTTTGGCAGAGTATTTAAACAGATTACAGGCGAATCTCCTTCTGATTATATAAAAAAGCTTTAGAAGGGATGAGGCTGGTTATCATTTGTTTTTCAGGGGATAAATATCCTGCTGAAATTTCATTATTTTTCATTGGGAAAGATTATCTTTGCAGCCGATTTTAAAAATGCTTTAAAAAATGGTTTCACAAGGAATATATTCGATTGTATTGCTGGTGTTTTCGAATGTCTTTATGACATTTGCATGGTATGGACACTTGAAAATGCGTGAAGAGTTTAGCTGGTTTGCTGCATTGCCGCTGATTGGAGTAATCGCTTTCAGCTGGGCGATTGCTTTTTTTGAATATTGTTTGCAGGTTCCTGCCAATCGTTTGGGATTTAAAGACAGTGGCGGTCCGTTTGATATCATGCAGTTGAAGGTGATTCAGGAGGTAATAACGCTTGCTGTATTTACCATTTTTTTCTATGATTGCCTTTAAAATGGAGCTGAAATGGAATCATCTGGCAGCTTTTGTATGTCTGATACTGGCTGTGTATTTTGTATTTAAGAAATAATATTTTCCTTTGATTGTCAAGGTGCGTCATGACTGAGTTTATGGCGCACCTTTTTGTTTTTTACTGCTTGGGGTTTTAATTCTGTTGCTCACGCAGACGCCGCGTTTGAATCTCTACATCGTATGCATTGCGGTTACTCTTGTCTCTTCTTAGAAATTCATGCCGGCGGATGGAGTCTTCGGCTGCGCGTTGCCTGATGTAACGCTGGTAGTCGGGGATAGCTTCGGGTTGTGAAGCCTTGGCTTTTGTTTTTTTCTCCTGCTTTTCTTCTTTTTCTCTGCTGTTTGCTGTTTTACGGAATCGGGCTGAGCCGAGTAGATGGGTAACAGCGGTACTGGCTGAAAGGCTGGAGTCAGTTCGGGAGCTTCCAGTTTCAGAGAATCATTGTCTGGATAGATATAATCGTCGTACAAAAGAATGGGTTCGTCATTGCCAGACTGTATGCTGTCAGTTGACGTTTTCTCTGTTTGTTTTGTGATATATTTTTCAAGGCCGGCATGGTCTTGCTTGGTGGGGATGTAACTGGCATATTTTTTCCATGCCGTAGCATGGGTGCGGTTATGCTTAATGGCACGTCCACGTTTGGTCAGGCTCTCGAACAGTAACTTGTCGAAGTCGAGAGATATGCTGGCACCGGGACCTGCGGGAGAAGTGACGTACAGGTAGGTTTCTCCCGGAACTGGTTTTATTTCTCTGCCATATTCTCCACGGTATTGGCGGAAAGGATTCAGTTTCCACTGTATGGTCCATTTTTTTTGCGATGGTGGGCATAACATCGTATACGGGATTTTCCCCGAACTTAGTCCAGATGGTGTAAGGTTCGGCACGGATGTATCCTTTTATTTTTTTTACTCGGGTAGAGTCTATCATGCTGCGTGGCATGGAAAGTATCTTCTTTAAACTGCATCCATTTCTTGTCTAACGAAGAGTTTAAAGGTTTGTATGGGTTTTCTTTGGGGGCGAAGTCGAACTGTATCATTTTGATAACGTCTTCGTTCAGTTTGATTTCTTCTTCCTCTTTTTCTGTCTGTGCAGCGAGAGGAACAGCTTCGACCGTGAGAAACAGTAATCCCAAATATGTTGCTATGTGTCTGGCAGATGGCATAACTATTGCTTTATAAACCTTTTACTCGTCCGCCTTGCATCCATACTCTGCGGTAATAGGGCTCGTCCAGACGGCTGACGATAACGCCCCGGCTGGTACTGGCATGGATGAAACGGTTATCTTTCAGATAGATGCCTACATGGGTGGCTGTACGTTTGTTCTTTCCGTTATGAAAGAATACAAGGTCGCCTTCCTGAAGCTTGCCTTTGCTTACCTTCCGGCAGTTCTCTTTTCGCTGGTCGTCGGAGTTGCGTTTCAGATGCTTGTGGTAGACTTTCTTGTAAATGTTGTATGTCAGCCCCGAACAGTCCACTCCTCTCATGGTATTTCCTCCGGTACGGTAGGGAACTCCTATCCAGCGGGAAGATTCTATATACAGACGGTGATTGTCTTCCATGGCTATGTCCATGTCAAGTCGGATAGCGGCTTGTGCCAGCTCGCGGTAATCGTAACGTGGGGCACGTGTTCCGCATGAGGAGAAAAGGAGGGTGCCCAAGATGCCGATTAAGCAGATAAGACGTATGGTGTATCTGGTTTGGTGCATGTATTTGTTTATTGACATTTGGACAAATATACAATAATCGGAGTAAATGGGGTGGTTTTGGAATAACTGTACTGTTAATTTTTTTATTTATTTTAAAAAGGTTGCCGGTAGTTATTTTTAACGGGGATTTAATGATAAAAAGCGCAACAGGCGTTGGGGAGAGGTTGCCTTGTTGCGCTTTTGAATTTATGCCGCGAAATAGGTCTTTATACGGCGAAATAGGTTTCCAGTTCATTTCCTGCGCTGCCGTCGCTGTTATCTAAGTCACGTATCAGCTTACCGTGTTCCAGCAGAGCTATGCGGGTGCTGATGTCTGTTGTATGATTCAGGTTATGGCTGGATACAAGAATGGTTGCTCCGGTTGACTGGTTATAGGCTACCAGAAGTTGTTTCAATGCCGACTGTGAACTGGGATCGAGAAAATTGAATGGCTCGTCCAGAATAATCAGTTCCGGCTGGTTGAGCAGTGCGGCTAGAATTCCGAATTTTTTTGCTTGTTACCGGCTGACAGATTGCGGATCAGTTTTTTCTGTCCCAGTATTTCACCGTTCATGAAACGTTCGTAGACTGCCAGACGTTCGTCCACTGTCTGGCGGTTGAGGTTGCACATGCGTCCTACGAAATAGAAATATTCTTCGGGAGTAAGGTAGTCTATCAGAAAGCTTTCATCCAGATAAGCTCCTGTTGTTTCTTTCCAGGCTTCACTGCTGCTGACTTCTGTTTCTCCTATCCGGACAAAGCCGTTGTCTGCTTTCAGCAGATCGAGCATGAGACGGAACAGGGTGGTTTTGCCTGCACCGTTGTTTCCGACAAGTCCTATTATTTCTCCATGACGGATGGTATAGTGGTCTATATCGAGTGCCACTTTTGTACCATATACTTTTTTAAGTTGGTCTATTGTTATATCCATGGTTTTGTTTTCGTATTAACGGGTGTTTCTGAATCCTTCCATGTTCTGGTATTTCCGTTTCATCAGCCGGACATAGATATTGTGTATCCAGTAACGGTGTGTGACAAAGCCCGACAATCCTAATATGATAAGTATTATGTAGGCGATTGTTTCGTCGAGGAATAGGGTGAGAGCTTTGTTTATCAGCAACGGAAGACTGAAAGCACATATCACGATAAGCGACTGGTACATGTTGTTGCCTTGCTGCTTACCTATGGTATTGGTGTTGAGAGGTGCAGTCTTGTTGTTGTAGACTGCCATTTGCATCATCATGGCAAATATGGTTCCCATTGTAAAACATAGATAAGCTATTGACATAAGCAGAGGAATTGTACCCATGCAGACCGGGATAAGGCTGAATAGGAAAGGGATGACCAGAAAGATACATTGCAGGTAATATTTGGCGCGGAGCATATTGTAAAGGCTCTCTTTCCGCACCATCAATCCGTCGATATAGTTTCCTTCGAACGTCATGATGCGGTTCAGTGTCATCAGTCCTAATATGCAATAGCAATACAGACAAATGAAATTGTTCATGTAGCTGTCGCCATAAACGTCGCTGGCAAGTGCTATCGCAAACATGCACATGATGAAGATAAATCCCCAGAACTGGCTGCGGGGGGCTTTATTGCGGAAAAACATTTTCAGCTCCAGACGCATATATTCTCCAACATTTCCGTAGCGGTCGAGAAACTTATAGCTGCTGATATGCTTGATCTTGGTATCTTCTGTATGTGACAGCTCTTTATAAAGAAAATGTAACTGCACAATGTAATTGATGAATAGGAGCAGGCAGATAAGTACAATTGCTCCACCGAAAGACAACGGATTCCAAAGTATGAAACCTTCTCCCCAATTCATGGTGAGTGTACTTATCCAGCCTGTTTCAGGCAAGAATTCCAGTAAGGCCAGTATTCCGTAAAAGAGTATGCTTCCGAGAAAATAGATAAATTTTTTCTCGTTTTAATGTACATATCAGTGTGCTCCAGTAACCGTTCATTACCATCAGCAGCCAGATACCTACCGTATATCCAATAACTCCCGTTATCCCATAAAAGCGTGTAATGGTAATCAGGGCGAAAGGGATAAACAGGAATAGCCAGAAGAAATTAAACGGATGCCAAAGTTTATCCAGAAGAAAAGTGAATATGACTTTCCTTTTGGGAACAGGCAGCAAGAGATATGGCTTGATTTCTTGTATGGAAGAAGGAAGCATAAAGCGTATCAGAAAGTCAATAGCCAGAATGATGACTAATCCCTGATTGAGGATGTGGTAAGGTTCCATGCCGGGAAAACTTTCTTGAAAAGCAAAGGGCAGCATTACCCCTATAAAAAGAAGGTATGCTGCCCAAAATGCTATTCCGCAATACATGAAAACCTTGGCAAAACGGTTCTTTTCGAACATCGGGCTTCGCCTGGCGGCGAGCTTCCGGTTTCTGCGTATTTCCAGGAAGAGCATAATCTTCAGGTTTAAGTTATTACTTTGTGTCGCCTGAAGTCATGCTTACTTCGATGCGGTTGTTTTGTGAGAAGAAATCTTTTGCAAAGTGCTGGAGATCGGCTGCTGTGATACCGTTTACTGTATCAGCATATCCGGTTGCCATATCTGAATTTTCCCAGAAATAGCTATACAGGATGTTCATCCAGTAACCGTTTTCTTTCTGGTTAGCTTCGTAGTTCTTCAGCATGTATTCTTTAACCTTTTGCAGGTTTTCTGCTTTCGGACCATTGGCAATAAAATCATTGATACCTTTGTCTATCAAGCTGCTCATCTTAGCACGCTTTTCCGGATTAGTATCGAATGAAATCTGCAAAGTGGCTTCTACTTTCGGATATAGGCTGATATCGCCTGATACACCTACACCATAAGATGCTCCTTCGTCCTCACGTACGGTTTCTGTATATTCCATTGTAAGCAATTGAGAAAGCATGCTCATCATCAGCTGGTTCTTTAATGTGTATTCGCATTCACCGCTTCTGATGATACATACAGTAGCTTTCTGAGTCTGTAATTCTCTGTGGAATACGTTCTTGTGCTCACCCTTACGGATGTCCAGATTTACATCACGGAAGTCTTCCTTGCGGTTGATTGAAGGAAGAGAACCCAGATATTGCTCAATAAGAGGAGTTGCTGTTGCCTGATCGATATTACCTACGAAAATGAATGTAAAGTCGCTAGCATCCTTGAAGCGGTCTTTGTACATATCCATAATTTTCTGGTAATCGGTCTGGTCTACCATATCAGCTTTGATACGAAGGACACGAGGATTATCACCATACAATTCTTTTCTTAAAGAATCGCTCAGGGCAATGTTCGGATTAACTTCCATATTGGCAAGCTGTGCTTTCAAACGACTCTTGTATGATTCGAATGCTGCTGCATCCATACGTGGAGCTGTAAAGCTGAGGTAAGTCAGCTGCAACATAGTTTCCAGATCTTTAGGAGAGCATTTGCCTGAAACGGCTTCGCTCAGTGTGTTTACAGATGCTGAGGCTGATGCAACCTTACCCGACAGAACTTTCTGCAGGTCGACAATACTGAAGTTGCCCAAACCACCTAAGCCTGCAACTTCATTGATTTGCTTGAACTGGAGAGCATCTTTTTCATCGAACAAAGATGTTCCTCCGCGGCTGAATGAAGACATTCTGATTTCGTCTGCCTTGAAGTTTGTAGACTTCAGGATAACACGTACACCGTTGTTCAGAGTAAGAATGGTCGATTCGAAAGGTCCTTTTTCTGTTTTTATGACTTTGCCTCCTTTAGGAGTTTCTTTCATCAGAGGTTCATTTGAAACCTTGTCGACATATGCTTCCAGCTTTTCTGCTTTTACATCAGCAAGCACTTTCTTGATATCGGCTTCTGTAGGAAGTTTTACTCCTGGTTTGTCCGGGCAGAACAGGCTGACTACTGTATTACTGTCTGTAACCAATGATTTCAGCAGCTGGTTTACGTTGTCCAATGGTATATTGGGAACAATTTGTGTCATAAGTGCGTATTCGTCTTCTATGCTTGGAATTGGATCTCCATTGATGAAGTTGGATACGTATTGGCTGACAAACTGTTCGCTTTTCATTTTACTGCGTTCGTTATATACGTTTTCCAGTGCGCGCAAATAGTCTGCTTTCATTCGGGTATATTCTCCTTCTGTAAATCCAAACTGACGTGCACGTTCTATTTCACGCATTAAAGCAGCAAGACCAGTTTCTATACCTCCCTCTTTGCAGATAGCAACTCCCATAAATGCTTTTTTGGTCTTAGCAAGGACGAAGTCGTTATCTTCTACTCCGGCATTGATAAAAGGAGGAGTTGCGGTTTGGGTAAGTTCTTGAAGACGAGTGTTCAGCATGTTTGATACTGCACTGGTCATATAGTTGTAAATCAAATAACCGACTGTATTCTTCAAGTCTTCAGGGAATGGATCGTGCTTATGGTAAACATATACTTGGTTTACCTGCTGTTCCTTATCCTTTGCAATGGCTATGATAGGTTCCTTATTGTCGGGCACAGGGAAATATTTACGTTCGGCTGCGTCTTTCGGCATCTTGATAGGACCAAATATTTTCTTGATTTTGGCTTCAATCTGGTCTACGTCGATATCACCCACTACAATTACACCCTGCAAATCTGGACGATACCATTTTTCGTAGTAGTCGCGCAAATCCTTATACGGGAAATTGTCTATAATATCCATTGAACCGATAGGAAGACGGTACGCATATTTGCTTCCTGCAAACATTTTTGGGAAGATGGTATCGTACATACGCATCATAGCTCCTGTACGTGTACGCCATTCTTCGTGTATAACTCCACGTTCCTTGTCAATTTCTTTAGGATCGAGTGTCAGGTCGTCTGCCCAGTCGTGCAGGATTAGCAGACATGAATCGATGATACCGTCACGAATAACAGGAACATTGGCTATATTGTATACTGTTTCGTCGATAGCAGTATAGGCATTCAGGTTCGCACCGAATTTTACTCCGATGGATTCGAGATATTCGCGTAGGCTGTTTCCCGGAAAGTTTGTTGTTCCGTTGAAACACATATGTTCCAGAAAATGTGCCAAACCGCGCTGGTTGTCTTCTTCAAGAATAGAGCCTACTTTTTGTGCAATGTAGAAGTCGGCTTGTTTCTCTGGAAGTGCATTGTGACGAATGTAATAAGTCAGTCCGTTATCCAGCTTGCCGATACGCACATTCGGATCGGTTGGGAGAGGGGGCATCTGCTGTGCGCAAACGCTGGCTGCTCCTCCTATCAAGATGATAGCGGCGAATGTTTTTCTGATAAAACTTCTCATAATAATATAGTTTAGTGATTTGTTTTTAGAGTAATCCGTTGGCTGAAAGGTAACGTTCTGCTTCAATAGCAGCTTTACATCCACTTCCGGCAGCTGTAATTGCCTGACGGTAGTGAGGGTCGGCTACGTCGCCTGCAGCGAATACACCTGGGATTCCTGTCCGTGGAGTATTACCTTCAGTTATGATATATCCTGTTTCGTCAGTCTGTACCCATGGCTTGAAGATTGCTGAATTAGGCTGATGTCCGATAGCAAGGAAGAATCCGTCGATAGCTACATCGTAACGTTCTTCATCAGCTTCTCCCAGGCGTTTTACTACGTGCATACCTTCTACACCATCTGTTCCGTAAAGGCCGACAGCGTTATGCTCAAACAAAACTTTAATGTTTGGGTGGTTCAGTACGCGTTCCTGCATAATCTTTGAGGCACGTAAGAATGGTTTGCGGACTACCAGGTATACTTGTCTGGCGAGGCCTGCCAGATAAATGGCTTCTTCGCAAGCTGTATCGCCACCACCTACTACGGCAACGACTTTTTTGCGGTAGAAGAATCCGTCGCAAGTAGCACATGCGCTAACACCCATGCCAGCATATTTCTTTTCATCTTCCAGACCAAGGTACTTGGCTGTTGCTCCGGTCGAAATGATAACAGTATCAGCTGTTATTTCTTTTTCATCATCGATGATGAAATGGTAAGGAGCCTGGCTTAAGTCGGCCTTTGTTACTATACCGTTACGGATATCAGCGCCGAAACGTTCTGCCTGCTTACGCAAGTCATCCATTAAAACCGGACCAGTTACTCCTTCCGGATAGCCGGGGAAGTTTTCCACTTCAGTAGTGATTGTCAACTGTCCACCTGGCTGTATTCCCTCATAAAGAACTGGTGATAAATTGGCACGACTTGTGTAAATAGCCGCAGTATATCCGGCTGGCCCTGATCCGATGATCAGGCATTTTACATGTTCTGTTGTCATATTAAGTTTGGTAAATTAAAAATTATATATTCATTTTAATTGAGCAAATATACTTCTTTTTTTTGTACATAATGCTATTATATAATCAATCTGGCTTATAAAAGAGGAAATTTTATGCAAAAAGCCCCGTCAGAAATGTGAAGTGACCCCAAAAAGTTGGACGGTTTAAATATTATCCGTTTTGAGAAAGAGTTCGGTATTGTACCGGGCTCTTTCCTTTTAAGCGGGATTTAATTCTCTTATTATTATAATAGTCTATATAT
>ENA-OQET01000738-OQET01000738.1-human-gut-metagenome-genome-assembly--contig:-NODE-738-length-16180-cov-5.070952_pt1 | contig 16180 bp, 19 predicted proteins | sample MGYA00242800_ERZ504645 | MGnify/ENA primary metagenome ERZ504645 (study PRJEB26092, sample SAMD00036308) | human gut metagenome | host: Homo sapiens | study: EMG produced TPA metagenomics assembly of... | reverse complement strand
GTGAAGTTGTAACAGAAAAAACAGATACAATTATCGCTCATGGGACAATTCAACCTGGAGCTTATTTTACTGGAAAACTGACAACATATGGTGGCGATTGTGCAGAGGAAATGGAACTTCATCATCAAGGTATTTCTTTATCACCAACAACTGGTGTTTAAAGGAAGTCATAGCGCGAAGTTAAGTTATAATGGTGGAAGTTATTATTGTTTAGCAGCAGATCCATCTATTCCTTTTGGAACAATTATTAAAATTACAAATCACAACTTAGGTATTGAATCAACAGCGTATGGTATTGTTGTTGATAGAGGTGGAGCTATTAAGAAAAATCATATTGATATTTTTAATGGAACAGAAGCTGGCAAATACTTTAAAGGTGGTACGTCAAATAATACACAATTTGAAATCGTATCTGTTGGTAGTGGCAAGAACTTTTTGGAAATAGATAACAAGTATATCTCAAATGAGGTATACCTTTTTTTGTGGGGTGATGATATGAAAATAGGTGTTATTCAAGCTTCGTCGCAAATAGAAAAAAATACTATTTTATATGAATGTACAAAAGATTATGGGGAAGTTATTAATTTTGGTTGCTTTGAAGATGAAGAAAATTATTCCTATGTTGAAATTGCTTTAGAAATTTGTTTGTTGATTTCAAGTCAAGCGGTAGATTTTATAGTGACAGGATGTTCTTCAGGACAAGGAATGATGATTGCTTGTAATAGTCTACCAAATTTAATTTGTGGCTATTTACCAACACCACAGGATGCTTATTTATTTGGAAGAATCAATGATGGTAATGTGGCTTCTTTACCATTAGGTCTTAACTATGGATGGGCTGGTGAAATTAATTTAAAAGTAACTCTCCAACAATTGTTTGAAGAACCTTTTGGAATAGGGTATCCTTTAAAAGATGCTAAGCGAAAAAGAGAAGATACAAAGAAAATAAAATCTTTAAATCAATTATGTAAAAAAGATATTATTGAGTTTTTAAATGAAATCGATTCATCATTCATTAATAAAGTTTTATCTAAAAAGAATGTAATCGATTATATTTTAGAACAAGGAAAAGATCAAAGAATAAAACAATGGATTTTAAACAGGAGGTAATCCTGTTTTTTTATGAAAAAAGAGTGATAAAACGTACGAAACTCATCTTTTTTTCTCGTCAAAAAAGCAATGTTGGTGTACAATGGAAAAGAATTGAAAGGGAGTGTAAGTGATATGTATGACGTAATAGTTGTCGGAGGGGGACATGCTGGAATTGAAGCCAGTTTAGCACCTTCAAGAATGGGATTAAAAACATTACTTGTCACATCAAATATAAATAATATTGGGTCAATGCCATGTAATACTTCTATTGGTGGACCTGCCAAAGGAATCATTGTAAGAGAAATTGATGCTCTTGGTGGACAAATGTCTAAAACAGCAGATAAGACTTACTTACAAATGAAAATGTTAAATACCGCTAAAGGACCAGGAGTTCAATCTTTAAGAGCACAAGCTGATAAAAAAGCATATCCTCGTTATATGCAAAAAGTGGTTAAGGAACAAGAAAACTTAGATTTAATTGAAGGCATGGTTGAAGATTTAGTCATTGAAGAACAAACAGTTAAAGGGGTTATTCTTGATGATGGAACAACTTATTTATCGAAAACTGTTATTCTAACAACAGGTACTTATTTAAAAGCAGAAATTCTTGTTGGACATAGTAAACATGCTAGTGGACCAGATCAACAAAAAGAATCAAAATTCTTATCTGGAAAATTAAAAGATTACGGATTTAGAATTCAAAGATTAAAAACAGGAACACCACCACGTGTTGAAATCAATAGTATAGATTATTCAAAAACATCATTACAACCAGGAACAAATGCAAAACTAGCCTTTAGTTTTACCACAGATGAATATGTTCCTATTGAAAAACAAACACCTTGTTATCTAACTTATACAAATGAAACAACACATAAAATCATTCATGATAATCTAGAAAAATGTGCAATGTATAGTGGACTTGTTAAAGGAATTGGACCACGTTATTGTCCATCCATTGAAGATAAAGTTGTTAAATTCTCAGATAAACCACAACATCAAATCTTCCTAGAACCTGAATCAAAAGAAATGAATTCAATCTATGTACAAGGTTTTTCAACATCAATGCCACATGATATCCAAGAACAAATGATTCGTACTTTACCAGGATTAGAAAACTGTACAATCTTAAAATATGCTTATGCCATTGAATATGATGCAATTGATCCATTACAATTATGGCCATCACTTGAAACCAAAGTCATTAAAAACTTATTTACAGCTGGGCAAATCAATGGAACAAGTGGTTATGAAGAAGCTGCTGGACAAGGATTAATGGCTGGTATCAATGCAACTCTTAAAGTAAGAAATGAAGCTCCTCTTGTTTTAAAGAGAGATGAAGCTTATATTGGGGTCATGATTGATGATTTAGTTACTAAAGGAACAAAAGAACCTTATCGTATGCTTACTTCAAGAGCGGAATATCGTTTATTAATTAGACATGATAATGCTGATGAAAGACTTTATGATTATAGTCATCAAATTGGACTTGTTAAAGATGAAGAATATCAAAGATATCAAACTAAAATGAAAGGGATCTATGATGAAATTGAACGTTTAAGTACTATTCGTTTTACTCCAAAAGATGATATCAATGAAATGTTGGAACAAAACAATTCTTCACATTTAAAAGAAGGGGTTTCTGCAAAAGAACTTATTACAAGACCTGAAATCACTTATGATATGATGTTACCTTATATTGATGCACCTGAATTAAGTGAGGAACAAAGAAGAAGAATTACTATTTTAATTAAATATGCAGGATATATTGAAAAAGCTAAAAGACAAGCGCAAAAACAAATCAAAATGGAAGAAAAACATATTCCAGAAGATATTGATTATGAAGATGTTAAAAACTTAGCTTTAGAAGCAAAACAAAAATTATCAGAAATTAGACCACTTACCATTGGTCAAGCTTCTCGTATATCAGGAATCAATCCTGCAGATATTTCAGTTTTATTAATTTATTTAAAACAAAAATATAACGGAGAATAAGAATGAATGAATTAGAATTTCAAAATATACTTAAAGAAAAAGGGATCGAAGTAAGTGAACATCAACTTCAACAATTTCAAAAATATTATGAAATCTTAGTTGAATGGAATGAAAAAATGAATCTTACTGCAATTACGGATAAAGAAGATGTTTATTTAAAACATTTCTATGATTCAATTACGATTGCTTTTGATTTTGATTTCAATAATCAAACCTTGATTGATGTAGGAGCTGGTGCTGGTTTTCCCTCAGTTCCTTTAAAAATCCTTTATCCAAATTTAAAGATTACAATCGTTGATTCCTTAAATAAAAGAATTACTTTCTTAAATCATTTATTTAAAGAACTGGAATTAGATAACTGTCAAGCAGTGGCTGCACGTGCAGAAGAATACGCTAAAGATCATCGTGAAAGTGTTGATATCGTGATGGCAAGAGCGGTAGCACGTTTAAATATTCTTGATGAACTTTGTTTACCACTTGTTAAAAAGAATGGTTATTTCTTATCTTTAAAAGGAAGACAAGCACCAGAAGAAGTAAAAGAAGCTAAAAAAGGTATTCAATTATTAGGTGGACAAATAGAAAGTACACATGATTTTACACTTGCAAATCATGATGATTTTAGAAGTAATATTATTATTAAAAAAGTAAAAGAAACACCAAAGAAGTATCCAAGAATGTTTTCTAAAATAAAAAAGAGTCCATTGTAGGAGGGTATCATGTTTAATAATAAATTAAAAAATATAGATATTAATAAAATACAAGCAAATGAGAATCAGCCAAGAACTGTTTTTAATGAAGAAAAAATTGAAGAATTAGCTGCTTCTATTAAAGAAAATGGTTTAATACAACCTATAGTTGTAAGAAAAGTAAATGGAATTTACCAAATTATTGCAGGTGAAAGAAGATATCGTGCTTGTTGTTCTTTAAATATGAAACAAGTACCATGTATTATTGAAGATTATGATGATAAGCAAACACAAACACTTGCTATTATTGAAAATATTCAAAGAGAAGACTTATCACCATTAGAAGAAGCAAAAGCTTATCAAGCTTTAATTAAAGAATATGGTTATAGTCAAACAGAGCTTGCAGATATTGTTGGTAAAAAACAATCAACGATTGCGAATAAATTAAGATTATTAAAATTAAGTGATGATGTTAAATTTTCTTTAAATCAAAAACAAATAACAGAAAGACATGCTAGAGCAATGCTTTCATTAAATGAAGAAAAACAACAAGAAGTCTTAAGAGAAGTTTTAAAGAAAAAACTAACGGTAGCTGATACAGAAAGACTTATTAAAAAAGAACCAAAACCTAAAAAGAAAAAAGCATCAGCTGATGTTCAAAAAAAACAATTTCAAGAAATGTGAAAATTGCTTTAAATACATTACAACAAGCAATTGGAATGATTGCAAAAAAACAGGAACATCACTTCAACAAGAAACAGAAGATTTAGAAGATGAATATGTTATTACAATTAGAATACATAAGTAGAGGGTTAAGATGAAGTTACTAGCAACAGATATGGATGGAACATTTCTAAGAGATGATAAATCCTATAGTGAAGAATTTAATGATTTATATAATCAAATGTTAAAACAAGGAATTCAATTTGTAATTGCTTCTGGCAATCAATATGAAGCATTAGTTTGTAAATTTGATGATGATATTAAAGATGATCTTTATTATCTTTGTGAAAATGGAACAAAGATTGTCTATCGAGGAGATGTTATTTATAAACATTGTTTAGAAACTGATGATTATCAACATGCATTAAATATTTTAAAAGAAGATGAAGAATGTATGTTAGTTGTATCAGGAGTAAAGCATGCTTATATTTTAAAGAAGTTTGAAGATAGAAAAGATTTTATTACATTATTTATTAAAAATATTGTTTTTGTAGATTCATTTGATGAAATAGATGATGAGATATTAAAATTTTCAGTTGCTAACTTTGATGGTAAAATTGAAGATAGACTTGAAGTGATCAAGAAAAGGATAAATCCTAAATTTAGAGTTGTAACCACAGGAAATGTTTGGTTTGATATTTTTTATAAGACAATTAATAAAGGAACTTCCTTACAACATCTTCTAGATTTGTTAGGAATATCTAATGAAGAAGCAGGTGCTTTTGGTGATCAAATGAATGATTACGAAATGTTACAAACTGTAAAATATGGTTATGCGATGGCTAATGCCATGCCACCTGTTAAAGAGGTTGCTTATCAAGTGATTGATAGTAATGAAAATGATGGTGTTATTTTAAAAATAAAAGAAATCTTAAAAGGTAACTATTAAACAATGCGTAAGCATTGTTTTTTTTGTATAATAAAGACGTTAAAACAAGGAGGAAGACTATGAAACCAAAATTACATTTTACAGCACCTTATCATTGGATCAATGATCCAAATGGACTTATTTATTATAAAGGAAACTATCATATCTTTTATCAACATTTCCCATATGATAATAAATGGGGAACAATGCATTGGGGACATGCTATTACAAAAGATTTTGTCAATTTTGAACATCTTCCAATTGCTTTATATCCATCTAAAGATTTTGATAGAAATGGATGTTTTTCAGGATCAGCAATTGAAATAGATGGCCAACTTTATCTTTATTACACAGCTATTAAATACGCTAAAGAAAATCCAAGTAATGTACACAATCAATATAGTGATGATGATTTAAGAGCCTCACAAGCCTTAGTTGTAAGTAGTGATGGAATTCATTTTGATAATGTTAAAAATAAAAAACAAATCATTCCCATGATTCAAGAAGGATTTATTGGAGATTATCGTCATACCAGAGATCCTAAAGTATGGAAAAAACAAGATGGAAAATATGCCATGGTTATTGGGAGTAAAGTAGCTTATGAAAATGACTACTGTGGAAAAGCACTTTTCTATGAAAGTGAAGATGGAATTCATTTTGAATATAAAAACAGCTATCAAGAACCAACTATTGGAAATATGTGGGAATGTCCAGATGTCTTTAAAATCAATAATCAATTCTTTATGATTTTCTCACCAGAAAATACGGATCAACCACCAAAACCAAATAGTAATGCGCGTTATATGCCGATTGATTTTGATGAAGATACTCTTACTATTAAAGATCATGGTGATTGGCCTTATTTAGATCATGGTTTAGATTTCTATGCCCCACAAACATTTTTATCTAAAGATAATGAAAGATTATTACTAGGATGGCTTAGAATGAGAAAACCCGTTCAAGGAGAAGAATGGATTGGGATGTTTATTATGCCAAGAATTCTACATGAAAAAGATGGTAAAATCATTCAAGAATTGTATCCTAAAATAAAAAACTCATTTAATCATGAAGTTCAAGAAATTTCATTTGATCAACCATTCCAATTAAAGACAACACTTAATAAGGATAGTTCTTTAAATCTTGGTGGTTTTAAAATTGATATTCAAGATGATTGTCTCCATTTAAATAGAGAAGAAGTATCTATTCAAGAAAATAAAGTATGTAATGATGTTGTTTCACCTAAGTTACAAGGGCATTATGATATTGAACTTTATTATGATCATCATGTTTTTGAAATTTATATTAATGGTGGTGAATATGTGATGTCACAAGTTGTTTATGATTTAAATGATCAAGTTATTATTCAAAATACAGAGTATAAAGTCTATGTCAGATCATTATAAATTCTTTAGTCATAAACAATGTGAGTATTATCCTTGTCATCCATTAGATGAAATTAATTGTTTGTTTTGTTATTGTCCATTGTATATTTTAAAAGATTGTAAAGGCAATTATAAAATGATAGGTGATATAAAAGATTGTAGTGGATGTACTTTACCTCATCAAAAAGAAAACTATGATTATATTATTTCTCGTTATCAAGATGTTGTAAAAGCTTTTCAATTACTTGACAATAAAGATACAAATGATAAGATAGAAGCACCAGAGGGTATTGAAGACAATGCTGGATAAGGTTTAGACCTTATCCAGTTTTTTTTTAGGAGGAAATTATGGAACAAAGACTTTTAAAGCATTAATGATATTTGCTTTACCTTATATGTTTTCAAACTTATTACAAGTATTATATGGGTCGGCAGATTTATTTGTTGTAGGACAATTTGGACATACCTTTGATGTTTCTGGGGTTTCGATAGGAAGTCAAGCCATGGCTTTAATAACAAACCTTGTTTTAGGATTGACTACAGGAGTTACGGTTTTATTAGGACAATACCTAGGAAGTAAATCTTATCGTGATCTATCAAAGACCATTGGAGGGGCTATTGTTTTACTTTTAATCATTGCTTTAGTTTTAACTTTTGTGATGTTGTATTTTAATAATGAAATTACACTTTTAATGAATACACCAAAAGAAGCTATTGAAGCAACGAAAAGCTAATTAAGTATATTATCTTTATTGTCGGATATAATGTTGTCAGTAGTATTTTAAGAAGATTAGGGGATAGTAAAACACCTTTATTGTTTGTTTTTATTGCGTGTATCATTAATATTATTGTTGATTTTGTTTTAGTAGGATATTTTCATTTTGGAACAAAAGGGGCTGCCATTGCCACTGTATCAGCACAAGGGTTTTCTTTTCTCTTTGCCTTGGTTTATTTATGTAAAAAGGGAATAGGGTATTCGTTTTATAAAGAAGATATTTGTTTTTCAAAATATATTCAAAAGATTATGCAAATAGTTTTTCCTTTAGGATTACAAAGTGTACTTGTTAATATTTCATTTTTAATTATTACGATTATTGTTAATCAAATGGGTTTGATTGCTTCTGCATCTTTAGGTGTTGTTGAAAAATTAATGGGATTTTTAATGTTACCAGCGATTGCCTTAGGAAGTGCTTTAGCTTCTCTTATTGCTTTAAATGTAGGAGCTAAACAATATAAACGTGCAAAACAAACATTAAAATATGCAATCATGATTTCTCTTGCTTTTGCTATCATTGTAACAACGATTTGTGAAATCGATGGAACAATACTCACGTGTATTTTTACCAATAATCAAGATGTTATTAAAAATGGTGCCTTGTATTTAAAAACGTATTCTATTGATTGTTTACTTACAAGTTTTCTCTTTTGTATCAATGGCTATTTAAATGGTTACGAAAGAACTGTCTTTACGATGGTACATAGTTTAGTAGCGACTTTTGTTGGAAGAATTCCTTTAACTTTATTATTTTCTAAAATACCAAACGTAACACTATTCCATATGGGAATTGCAGCCCCATTATCTACAATGATTTCTTTAGTAATGATCTTTATTTATTTTAAGAAAACAAAATTTGATAATATTAAAGAGAGATAAGTTACATTAGTACATAGAAAAGAGAAATTCTTTATTTTTTTTGCAACAATATATCTTTTTTATAAATTCTATTGCTTAGTTTATTTTAAATCTTTATGATTGAAGATAGGTGATGAAAATGATTAAAGCGATATTTTTAGATATTGATGGAACATTGATTTCAGGGAAAAGACCTTCTATAAAAAAAGAAGTGATTGAAGGATTAAAACAAGTAAGGAAAAAAGGAATTCAATTGTTTATAGCCAGTGGAAGACATATGTTAGAGCTAGAAGAATTAAAACTTGTTGAACAGTTTGAATTTGATGGCTATCTTTTATTAAATGGTGGCTATTGTATAATAGGTTCACAAATTATTTATGATAATAAAATACCTCAAGAGGATTTAAAAGAAATTGTAAAGATTGTAAAAGAAAACAATTATCCTTGTTTATTTATTGAAAGCAATCAAATGTATATTACTCATGTAAATCAAAGAGTCATAGATGCTCAAGCATCTATTTCAACAATGATTCCACCAATAAGTAATCAAATCAATATAGATAACATTTACCAAGTAGATCCTTATGTAGATGAAAAAGGAATAAAAGAAATTATAAAAAATACCAAACATGTCAAAGTCACAAAATGGCATGACTATGCCTATGATATTGTTCCCAAAACAGGTGGAAAAGCAGCGGCTATTCAAGCTGTTTCAAAACATTTTGGTTATCAAAAAGAAGAATTAATGGCTTTTGGTGATGGACATAATGATATTGAAATGTTAGATGTCGTAGGTTATCCTATTGTGATGGAAAATGGCAGTGATGAAGTAAAGCAACATGCATGTTATATTTGTGATGATGTTGAAAAAGAAGGAATTTTAAAAGGATTAAAACATTTTAATCTTATTGACTAGGAGAAAAGAGTATGAGAAGAAAAGATAGAGAAATTACTGATTTTGATGAAATGATGAAAATTATTGCAAAGTGTGATACTTGTCGTTTAGCACTATTTGATGATGAATTTCCTTATATCGTTCCTTTAAACTTTGGAACAGATGTAGAAGAAGGACAACTTTATCTATATTTTCATAGTGCCAAAGTAGGAACAAAACTTGATTTAATAAGAAAAAATAATAAAGTTACTTTTGAAATGGATTGTGAACATAATATCATTTTATATGATGAAAGAATGTCATGCACAATGGGTTATGAAAGTGTCATTGGACATGGTATTGTAGAATTTGTTGAAGATGAAAATAAGATTAATGCGTTAAAAATCTTAATGAGGCATTATCATGAAGAAGATTTTAAATTCAATGAAAAAGTCGCAATGATGACAGAAGTTTTCCGTGTAAAAGTATTAGACATGACAGGTAAAAGAAGAGATAATATTCATCCTGAAGAAAAAGTAAAAAGACATATTACATTAGAGTAAAACCTTGGCATTGCCAAGGTTTTTAAAACTGATAAACATCTTCACCTAATAGATTTAAGGCATTTAAATCAATAATTTGATAAGTACCACGTTTAATTTTCTTTATGTATTTCTTATCTAAAAATAATTGAAGAACACGTTGGAGTTGACGATAACTACAACCAATCAATTCAGCAACGACTACAAAATTATCTTGAACAATATAATCTTTATGAGAAACAATAAAATAAGCCGCTAATCTATTTTCAACAGGATAATTTAATGAAATAGATTGATTTTGAGTTGATTTAGAAAGCTTGCTGGCAAGATTTTTTGCGATGGCTTTCATAAAGAAAACATCATTCATTAATATTTCATGATATTTAGAAAGGGAAATAGTTGCACAAATACAATCTTCATAAGCAATCACATTATTAATAATAGGAGATTGAGTGATAAATTCTAAATCACCAATAATAGAGTAGGGACTATTAAAACTGCATAACATACTATTTCCATTCGCATTAATATGGTTTACTTTCACTTTTCCTCTTAAAAGAATATAAATATAATTAAGCTTTTCACCTTGATGTAATAAATATTCGTCTTTATTTAATTTTTTGATTTCAATATATTGATAATTATCAACGTGAAGAATTTCTAATTTTTTTAATTCATTTAAATAATTCATCTAAATCACCACTACAAATATGACATATGTCGTATTTATAATCAAGTTCAATCACTATAATTCTTTCTGGAGGTGATCTTGATGGATTTTGTATTAGCCACATTATGTGGGATTATTGTAACGACAATGAATGTATTTAATGGGCAATTATCAGATTATACAGGGGTCTATTTATCAACAGTTATCATTCATTTAGTTGGTTTAGTTACTTTTTTAATTATTATGAAAATCAAAGATAAGAAAGTTTGTTTTAAAAAACAAATTCCTTTATATATGTATTGTGGAGGATGTATTGGGGTATTAACTGTTATTTTTAATGTTTTTGCGATTGGTAAGATAGGAGCTTCTTTAATAACAGCACTAGGATTATTAGGACAAATGATGACATCTTTGTTGTTAGAAAATAAGGGATGGCTAGCGACATCTATTCGAAAATTAAATATAGGAAAGATCATAGGATTAGCAGTTGTTTGTTTAGGAATAGGAGTGATGTTATTATGATTTCTATTATATTTTCTATTCTATCAGGAGTTACAATTGTTTTAAGCCGTAGTGTCAATGGGATGCTTTCTAAGAAAATGGGTGCTTATCAAGGAACGTTTTATAATTACTTTACAGGCTTTATGACAAGTTTGATTTTAATGCTTGTGCTTATGATTGTTGGTGTTCAACATATAAATATTTCTTTAGATAAAACGAATTTGATGATGTATTTAGGTGGAATCATAGGGGTTTTTAATATCTTGATTTTAAATATTATTGTTCCTAGAATATCACCTGTTATTCTTACTTTATTAAGTTTTATTGGACAACTTGTCAGTGGGATGGTGATTGATGCTTTTGTATATAACATGTTTTCTATTTCAAAGATTTTAGGATGTTTGATTGTTATTGCTGGTTTAGTGATTTATCAATTAAGTGAAGAAAAAGCATAAAAGAAGATCAGTTTAGATCTTCTTTTTGCTTAATATGAGTTTTTCTTTTTCTGATCTTTTTAATTGTTTAATTTGATACTCTCTTTTTAAAGCCTCGCTTTTATGTTCAAAAGTTTCAAAATAAACAAGTTCGACTGGTCTTCTTGCCTTTGTATATTTAGCACCTTTACCAGCGTTATGGGCTTCAATACGCTTTTCTAACTGATTTGTCCAACCAGTATAAAGTGTTTGATCACGACATCTTACGATATAAACGTAATTATTTTGTTGTTGAGCCAAAGCCACCATTTCTTTCTTCAGTGACATCATCATCTTCAACAATTCCAAATTCAAAGAAAATACCTTGAACCATTCCTTGTCCTGCTTTTAAAGAAAGAGATTTATCTTCATTACTATCATTTGTAAGTTTTACAAACATATGACCTTCATTATCACTATTATAATAATCACTATCAATAATACCTACTGTATTATTAAGTTGTAAACGATATTTAAATCCTAAACCACTACGAGGATATAAACCTAATACCCAACCATTTTCAATATGTACACGAATACCTGTAGGAATTTTAATAGTTTGTCTTGGCTTTAATTCAAAATCAATAGGACTATAGAAATCATATCCAGCTGATCCTTTTGTGGCGCGTTTTGGAAGTTGGATGGAATGATAGATTTCTTCTACTTCTTTTTCATTATATTGAGGAAATGAATCCATGAAATCATTTTTAAATTGGTTATATGATACTTTTTCAAATTTTGCGATTTTTTTCATATTTTTTCTCCTTTTTACTTTTCTATTATAGAATAAAAATGAAAACAAGAAAATAAATAATTTCCTCACTTGACAGAGGGGGAGGAGATTGTTATTATATGTGTAAATTACAAGATGTAGTATTAAATACTACATAAGATAGTTAAAAGAGGTAATGAATATGAAAAGAACAAAATTAGATGATCGTGTTTTACCTGTTTATACAAAGGGTGAAGAAATATTTAATATGGTAACTCATATTGTAGGTGGGGCGATGGGAATAGCCGCATTAGTTTTATGTATTATCTTTTGTCATGATGGTTATGGCTTATTTTCAGGGATTGTTTATGGAATTTCGATGATTCTTCTTTATACAATGTCAGCTATTTATCATGGTTTATCACCTAAGCTTAAAGCAAAGAAAGTTTTCCAAATTATGGATCATTGCAGTATCTTTGTATTGATTGCGGGAACTTACACACCGGTTTTACTTTGTTCAATAAGAGAAGTTGATGCTAAATGGGCTTGGATTTTATTTGCAGTCATATGGATCATGACAGTGATTGGAATTACATTAAATGCAATCGATATTAAAAAATATCAAACTTTTTCAATGATTTGTTATTTGGTGATGGGTTGGTGTATTATTTTTAAAATCAATCTCTTACCACAAGCAATAGGAATGAATGGTATTTGGTTACTTGTTTCAGGAGGACTTGCTTATACAATTGGTGTTATTTTCTATGTGTTACAAAATAAGATTAAATATATGCATAGTATTTGGCATTTATGGATTTTAGTTGGTTCTATCTTACATTTTTTTATGTATTATTTTGTATGTTTTATAAAAATCATAAATATTAATTTAATGAAATCCTTTGTTTATATGAACATTGGATTTTTATTTTGTAAAAACGTAAAAGAACTATAAAATCAATATTATTTGTGATAGAATGGATTGGACGTCGAATTATTTTAAGTAAAATAATTCGAAAAAAAAGTATGGGCCAATAGAGCATAAAAGTATATAATTTTTTTTTTGATTAGTTATAATACATATACGAAATAAAAATAAGGAGGCATTTGGCGTGAAAATAATAAAAAGAAATGGGCAAGAAGCAATTTTTGATGAAGTAAAAATTACCAATGCAATTATTGGTGCTAATAAAGAAGTTGTTGAAACAGAAAGACTTTCTGAAGAAGAAATAGATAATATTACAAATGACATTAAATATAAATGTCAAAAAATGAAAAGAGCATTAAGTGTTGAAGAAATTCAAAACTTAGTAGAAGATGAATTAATGAAATTAAATGCTTTTTCTGTTGCCAGAAAGTATATTACATATCGTTTTCAAAGAGCACTAGCAAGACAATCTAATACAACTGATGATCAAATTTTAAGTTTGATTGAATGTGCAAATGAAGAAGTTAAACAAGAAAACTCTAATAAAAACCCTACAGTAAATAGTGTACAAAGAGATTATATGGCTGGAGAAGTTAGTAAAGATTTAACAAGAAGAATTTTACTTCCAGAAGATATTGTAAAAGCACATGATGAAGGATTGATTCATTTCCATGATGCTGATTATTTCTCTCAACATATGCATAACTGTGATTTAGTAAATCTAGAAGATATGTTACAAAATGGAACAGTTATTTCAGAAACAATGATTGAAAAACCAAAGAGTTTTTCTACTGCATGTAATGTAGCTACTCAAATTATTGCTCAAGTAGCAAGTTCTCAATATGGGGGACAAAGTATTACATTATCTCATTTAGCACCATTTGTTGATGTAAGTAGACAAAAGTTTAGAAAAGAAGTTAAAGAAGAATTTGAAACTATTGGTTTAGAATTAGATGATGAAAAAATCAATGCTTTAGCTGAAGAACGTTTGAAAAAAGAAATTACTAAAGGGGTACAAACAATTCAATATCAAGTTGTTACTTTAATGACAACAAATGGACAAGCACCATTTATTACTGTCTTCATGTATTTAAATGAAGTACCTGAAGGACGTTTAAGAGATGACCTTGCTATGATTATTGAAGAAACACTTAAACAAAGAATGAAAGGTGTTAAAAATGAAAAAGGTGTTTATATTACACCAGCATTCCCTAAATTAATCTATGCTTTACAAGAAAACAATATTGAACCTAATAGTCAATATTATTATTTAACAGAACTTGCTGCAAGATGTTCAGCAAAACGTTTAGTTCCTGATTATATTTCTGAAAAAGTAATGAAAGAATTAAAAGTTGATCAAAATGGAAATGGTCAATGTTACCCATCAATGGGATGTAGATCTTTTTTAACACCATATATTGATGAAAATGGTAAACCAAAATATTATGGACGATTTAATCAGGGTGTTGTGACAATCAACTTAGTTGATGTGGCTTGTTCATCAAAAAGAGATATGAACAAATTCTGGCAAATATTTGATGAAAGATTAGAATTATGTTATAGAGCTTTAATGTGTAGACATGAACGTTTAAAAGGAACACCTAGTGATGTAGCTCCTATTTTATGGCAACATGGAGCATTGGCTCGTCTTAAAAAAGGTGAAACAATTGATAAATTATTATACGGTGGTTATTCAACAATTTCTCTTGGATATGCTGGATTATATGAATGTGTTAAATATATGACAGGTAAATCACATACAGATCCAAGTGCAACACCATTTGCTATTGAAGTGATGCAACATTTAAATGATGCATGTACAAAATGGAAAGAAAAAGAAAATATTGATTTCTCACTTTATGGAACACCAATTGAATCAACAACTTATAAATTTGCGAAATGTTTACAAAAACGTTTTGGTAAAATTGAAGGTGTTACAGATAAAAACTATATTACAAACAGTTATCATATCCATGTAACAGAACATATTAACGCCTTTGATAAATTAACATTTGAATCTCAATTCCAAAAATTATCACCAGGTGGAGCTATTTCTTATGTAGAAGTTCCAGATATGCAAGATAATATTGATGCGGTATTAGCAGTTATGAAACATATTTATAATAATATTATGTATGCTGAATTAAATACAAAGAGTGATTATTGTATGGCTTGTGGATATGATGGAGAAATCCAAATTGAAAAAGATGAAAATGGTAAACTTATTTGGGTATGTCCAAACTGTGGAAATAAAAACCAAGATATGATGTCTGTTGCTAGACGTACATGTGGTTATATTGGAACTCAATTCTGGAATCAAGGAAGAACACAAGAAATCAAAGAACGTGTATTACACTTATAGAGATGAAATTTTCATCTCTTTTTTGTTAACCTAAAAAAAAGAAATAAAGTTTGTGTAAGATATTATAAATAGTTATGTTATAATCAGAATACGTTATCGAAAAGTAGTGAAAATAAGGGGAACATGTTTATGAAGAAGAAAACAGGAATTTCATACAATTTTTTGGGGAATATTTGTCATTTTTTATTCTTTGCTAAAAGGTCTTTTAAAAAACTCTAAGTAAACTGTATATATTGAATAGAAAGACTATTTAAAAATGTAAATTAAATATTATAAATATATTATGAAGTATAGGAGGAAATTATGGATCTAGTTTTAGCTATTGTAATAATAGGAATGATGATAATGGGAGTTATTATGGCACTGTCTTATGTGGCTTCATTTGTTGTATCAATAATGCCTATAATAGTTACCATATTACTTTTTTGGATAATAATAAAAATTTCTATAAAAGTATATATATCTTCATATTTTAATGGTGATAAGTTTAAATCATTTAAACAAGATATAAATGACTATATTACTGAATGTAATGAATTAAATAATCATATTGAAAAATTAAGAGAGAGCTATTTACATTATAAAAAGACAAATTATGGATATGCAAAGATAGAGGATAAGAGCATATATAATTACAATAGGAATAATTTTGATACAACAGATAGTGGTTATATATATTATTGTAGTTTAACTATTTCAAGAAACGCAGAAAATAGACCTTTTTCCGTATTTATGTAAATAT
>ENA-OQET01000737-OQET01000737.1-human-gut-metagenome-genome-assembly--contig:-NODE-737-length-16200-cov-4.753064_pt1 | contig 16200 bp, 10 predicted proteins | sample MGYA00242800_ERZ504645 | MGnify/ENA primary metagenome ERZ504645 (study PRJEB26092, sample SAMD00036308) | human gut metagenome | host: Homo sapiens | study: EMG produced TPA metagenomics assembly of... | reverse complement strand
CCCCACTTTGCGGTATATTTTGCCCGAATTCAGTTGCCGTAGCCCGCTACGGCGCCTTCATCCGGACAAAATCTCCCACAAATTGTGACGCACATCTTGCAGAAAGCCTTTTTCAAACACGCTCTAGCATTATAAATATGGAAACTGACAGAAGATGTTATTCTAGGTGAAAGCGTGAATAACACGTGTTTTTTGCGTGTAAAAAGCTTTTCCGGAGTAACATTTTTGCGTTTAACCGGATGCTTTTATCCGAATGCTTTTATCCGTTTGACAAAGGAGAGTGAAAAATGGAAGAGACAACGATTGCTGCGATTTCCACAGCCATGAGCGCATCGGGAATCGGGATCGTCAGGATCAGTGGCCCGGAGGCTTTTGAGATCGCATCCGGAGTATACCGTTCCAAGGGTGGAAAAAAATCTCTGAAAAACGTCCCAAGCCACACCATCCATTATGGATATATTTATGATAACGAAGAAATGGTAGACGAAGTGCTGGTCATGGCCATGCGCGGACCACGGACATACACAGGAGAAGATACCATAGAAATCGACTGCCACGGTGGCGTTTTAGCTATGAAAAAGGTACTGGAAACTGTGCTGAAAAACGGAGCCATTATTGCCGAGCCGGGAGAATTTACCAAGCGTGCATTCCTCAATGGAAGGATCGATCTTTCCCAGGCAGAGGCCGTTATGGATGTGATACAGTCCAAAAATGAGTACTCATTAAAGAATTCTGTAGGACAATTAAAAGGCTCGGTCCGAAAAACTGTACAGCAGATCAGAGAAAAACTACTGTACCATATAGCGTACATTGAATCGGCATTAGACGACCCAGAGCACTATGATCTGACAGGATATTCGGAAGAATTAGAGCAGATCGTAGCAGAAGAAAAAGAAAAAATACAGAACCTGTTAAAAACAGCCGGAGACGGAAAGATCATACAGGAAGGTATCCGGACCGTGATCCTGGGTAAGCCGAACGCAGGGAAATCTTCTCTGCTGAACCTGCTTCTGGGAGAGGACAGAGCCATCGTGACCGATATCGCAGGAACCACCAGAGACGTACTGGAAGAGTATATCAACCTGCATGGGATCACATTAAAGATTGCTGACACAGCCGGAATCCGCCAGACAGAAGACATCGTAGAGAAAATCGGCGTATCCAAAGCCAAAGAAATGGCAGCAGACGCAGACCTGATCCTCTATGTCGTAGATTCCTCCGTACCGTTAGATGAAAACGACGAAGAAATCATAAAAATTTTGCAAGAGAAAAAGACAATTGTCCTCTACAGCAAGACAGACCTTGAATCTGCTATAGATATAGAGGATTTAAAGAGCAGAATAAACCAGCCGGTAATCCCAATCTCCGCAAAAGAAGAAACCGGGATCACAGACCTGGAAGAAAAAATCCGGGAAATGTTCTTCAGTGGGGAGATTGACTTCAATGATGAAGTCTACATCACCAATGAACGCCACAGACAGGAGCTTTTAAAAGCACAGGAAAGTCTTTCTCTGGTAGAAAATAGCATAGAAAGCGGAATGCCGGAGGATTTTTATTCCATAGACCTGACAGATGCATACGAAAGTCTGGGACGGATTCTGGGAGAATCACTTGGGGAAGACCTTGTTAATGAGATATTTTCTAAATTTTGTATGGGGAAATAATAACCGCATGGGCTGCGGAGGCCCCGGCCGAATGGCCGCATAGATTGCGGAACTCCGGCCGTATATGCCGCATGGATTGCGGAACTCCGGTCGTATAACCGCATAGATTGCGGCTACCTGTTGTATGCCACATGGACTGCGGAAGCCCGCAGAGGGTAGATCACATTGGAATGTGAGAAAACCGCAAAGGGGCACAAGGCCGCGCCCCTCTGCACACCCCTGGGCCTTTTTTATATAGTGCAGCGATTGTGGAATGCTGAAAGAAACTAACTTGTGTCTGTATGCTTCTGTATCGGCAATTCGACACTAAGCCGAAATATATCCAAACGGAACCTTTGTATATTTCCTGTAGGATATATTGTTGCATAATATAGATTGCGGAGACCCCGCCGTATATACCGCATAGATTGCGGAACTCCGGCTGTATATGCCGCATGGGTTGTGGAACCTCGGCCGTATATGCCGCATAGGCTGCGGCCTCCGGCTGTATGGCACATAAGGCTGCCCGCCCGCAGATGGGCTTACGCATCACCATTGAAATGTGAGAAAACCGCAAAGGGGCACAAGGCCGCGCCCCTCTGCACACCCCTGGGCCTTTTTTATATAGTGCGGCGATTGTGGAATGCTGAAAGATGCTAACTTGTACCTGTATGCTTCTGTACTGGCAATTCAACACTGAGCCGAAATATGGCAGACGGAAGCAGGAATAACCCCGCAGACGTGCACCGCACGTCGAGAACCTCGTTACAGTTCCATCACAACAATAGGCACAACGTTTCACATCCAATACCGAAGCATACAGACAAAAGTCAACACCGTATCACACACCACAACCCAAGAACTCCTAAAAAAAAGCCCGAGGGGTGTGCAGAGGGGCCGTGGCTTTACGGCCCCTTTGCGGTTTTCCACAGTTTCCCAAAGCAAAAAAAACAGGCCCTCTGCCAAGAAACCAAAACTAAAACCAAAAACCAACCACACAATAAACAAAGAAAAAGAAAATCACAAAGAAAAATAAAGAAAAAGAATAAGAGAAAAATAAAGGAGAAAAAGCATGAAAAATCTGGAACAGTTTTTCGACATCATAGTAGTAGGCGCCGGCCACGCAGGCTGCGAAGCATCACTGGCATGCGCCCGCTTAGGGCTCAACACAGTCATGTTCACAGTCAGCGTAGACAGCATCGCCCTTATGCCCTGCAACCCCAATGTAGGCGGCAGCTCCAAAGGGCATCTACGTCCGTGAGCTGGATGCTCTCGGTGGGGAAATGGGTAAAAACATAGACAAAACCTTCATCCAGTCCAAAATGCTCAACCAGTCCAAAGGCCCTGCAGTCCATTCCCTTCGTGCACAGGCCGATAAACAGGCCTACAGTACAGAAATGAGAAAGACACTGGAAAATACAGAGAACTTAACCATCCGCCAGGGTGAAGTGACCGAGCTTCTGGTAGAAGACGGGCACATCACCGGTGTAAAAACCTTCTCAGGAGCCACCTACCACGCAAAAGCTGTAGTCCTCTGTACAGGAACCTACCTCAAGGCCCGCTGCATTTACGGCGACGTCAGCAACTATACAGGACCGAACGGCCTTCAGGCAGCCAATTACCTTACGGATTCCCTGAAAAAGCTGGGGATCGAAATGTTCCGCTTCAAAACAGGAACTCCGGCCAGAATCGCCGGAAACACCATTGATTATTCTAAGATGGAAGAGCAGTTCGGAGATGAAAGAGTCGTACCGTTCTCTTTTTCCACAGACCCGGAAGCTGTACAGATCGAGCAGAAATCCTGCTGGCTGACCTATACAAACGAAAAAACACACGAGATCATCCGTGCAAATCTGGACAGATCCCCCCTTTATTCCGGAATGATCGAAGGAACCGGACCACGTTACTGTCCGTCCATTGAGGATAAAGTAGTTCGTTTTGCAGACAAAAAACGCCATCAGGTATTTATCGAACCGGAAGGTCTTTACACAAATGAAATGTACATCGGCGGAATGTCCAGCTCCCTGCCGGAGGATGTTCAGTACGAGATGTACCATTCCGTACCGGGTCTGGAGAACGCCAGGATTGTAAAAAATGCTTACGCTATTGAGTATGACTGCATTAATCCGCGCCAGCTCTATCCCACACTGGAATTCAAAAAGATCAAGGGCCTTTTCAGCGGCGGACAGTTTAACGGAAGCTCCGGATATGAGGAAGCAGCCGCTCAGGGCCTCATAGCGGGAATTAATGCAGCTATGGAGGTAAAAGGCCGGGAACAGCTGATTTTGGACCGCTCAGAGGCATATATTGGCGTTCTCATCGATGATCTGGTAACAAAGGAGAACCATGAGCCGTACCGAATGATGACAAGCCGTGCTGAGTACCGTCTGCTCCTCCGCCAGGACAACGCAGATCTTCGTCTTCGTAAAAAAGGCTGGGAGGTCGGCCTGATCGATGATGAGACATACCATAAATTACAGGAAAAAGAGCGCCGGATCCAGGAAGAGATCGAGAGAGTGGAACATGCAACCGTAGGTGGTTCTGCAGAGGTACAGAGCCTTCTGGAATCTCTGAACAGTACCCTTCTGAAATCCGGAACCACCATTGCAGAGCTGATCCGTCGGCCGGAGCTTAACTATAAGGTGCTTGCACCCATCGATAAAGAAAGACCGGAGCTTCCGGAAGATGTATGTGAGCAGGTAGAGATCAACATCAAATATGATGGCTACATCCGCCGTCAGATGAAGCAGGTAGAGCAATTTAAGAAACTGGAGCAGAAAAAGCTTCCGGAAGACATTGATTACGAAGATGTAGGAAGCCTCCGCATTGAGGCACGCCAGAAGCTGGAAGCCTACAGACCGGTGTCCATCGGCCAGGCGTCCCGTATCTCCGGTGTATCCCCGGCTGACATTTCCGTGCTTCTTGTATATCTGGAAAGCAGATCCGAACATAAACACAGATAATACAAAGAATAACAATAAAACACAGAAAATAAGAGAGGAAGCTGCATGTACAATTTAGAAATCCTGGAAAAAGGCTGCGAGGAGCTTGGGATCACACTCAGTGACACGCAGAAAAACCAGTTTATTCGGTTCTACGAATATCTTGTAGAAAAAAACAAAGTCATGAACCTCACCGGTATCACAGAATTTGACGAGGTTCTCGTGAAACATTTCCTGGACAGCCTCTGCTGCGTCAAGGCTGTAGATATGGGTAAGATAAAAACCGTTATGGACATCGGAACCGGCGCCGGATTCCCGGGTGTTCCCCTGAAGATTGCCTTCCCGGAGGTGGAAGCCTGCCTTCTGGACTCCCTCAATAAAAGAGTAAAATTCTTGGAAGAAACCTTTGCGCTCCTGGGCCTGGAGGGGATTTCCGCCATTCACGGAAGAGCTGAAGAATATGCAAAAAACAAAGCCTACAGAGAAAAATATGATCTCTGCGTATCCAGAGCAGTATCCGGACTGGCAACCCTGTCTGAATACTGTCTCCCGTATGTAAAAGTCGGAGGGCTTTTTGTCTCCTATAAATCCGGTTCTGTAAAGGAAGAAGCAGAAGCAGCAGAGAAAGCAGTAAAGATCCTTGGTGGAAAGATCAGGGATATTCAGTACTTTGACCTTCCGGGATCTGAGATCGGCCGCTCCCTGGTCATTATCGAGAAGGTAAAGAACACCCCAGGCAAATATCCGAGAAAAGCCGGAACACCGCTCAGAGAGCCACTGGCATAAGATACCTCCTGTCGAACAAAGGCAAAATCTGTCCGACAGGAGATTTTTTTGTCCGGGAGTTTCACAAAATTATCACAAATTTATCCTACTTTTATCACAAATTACTTTTACACTATAATCCGATAGAGATGCCCCTGGATTCCCCCATTCTCTGTTTCATCCAGGGGCATTTTCTATTGGTGTTGAAAAGACGCCAGAGTCAAGGGCTTCAGTTTCAGGACCTTTTGCCTCTGGCATCTTATAAAATGGGAAATCGATAATTAAAAAAAGTATTTCCCTGAGAATAAAAGGAGGAGAGTAAAGTGATCGAAGTAAGTAATCTGGTCAAAAAGTATGGCGATCATACTGCAGTTGACCATCTTTCCTTTCAGATCGAAAAGGGGAAAATTTACGGATTCCTGGGCCCCAACGGTGCAGGAAAATCAACAACTATGAACATGATCACAGGATACATTGCTTCCACAGAAGGAAAAGTGATGATCGATGGTCATGATATTCTGGAGGAACCGGAGGCAGCCAAGAAATGTATCGGCTATCTGCCGGAAATGCCGCCGCTCTATTTTGACATGACTGTTCTTGAGTACATGAAATTTGCGGCTGATCTGAAAAAAATCCCAAGAAACCAAAAAGACAAGCAGATAAAAGAAGTCATGGATATGGTAAAGATCACAGACATGAAAGACCGTCTGATCAAAAACCTTTCCAAAGGTTATCGCCAGAGGGTGGGCCTTGCACAGGCAATCCTGGGATATCCGGAGGTGATCATCCTGGATGAGCCGACAGTAGGACTTGATCCGAAGCAGATCATCGAGATCCGTGACCTGATCAAAGGCCTGAAGCAGAAGCACACGGTTATCCTAAGCTCCCATATCCTTTCCGAGGTAAGAGCAGTGTGTGATTATGTTCTGATCATTTCCCATGGAAAGCTGGTAGCCAGCGATACACCGGATAATCTGGAACGTCTGGCAGCAGGCTCCAACAGCCTCCTTATGAAGGTAAAAGGCGAGAAAGACACGATTCGAAAAGCTCTGGAAACGATCGAAGGCGTAACCGGAGTGGAAATGTCCTATGACAGCGATGAGAAATTGTGGAAAACAAAACTTTCCATTCAGGAAAATGTGGATATCCGTGAAAAAGTCTTCTACGCTATGGCAAAAGCGAACTGTCCGATCTACGAGATGCAGGTTAAGAGAGTTTCCCTTGAGGATGTATTCCTTGAACTTACCGAAGGAGAGAAAAAATCCGTCGGAAAACCGGAAAGCTCACAGTGGAGACCGGTAGAAGATAGATCATCGGAAGAAGAAAAACTCAGGAAGAAAAACTGAGGAACCAGAGAAGGCTTCTGATGAGAAAGAGGGGATCAGTCATGACAGCGATTTTTAAAAGAGAACTGAAAAGCTATCTGACCTCCATGGTTGGATATCTCTTTATATTTTTTGTCCTGGTGCTGACCGGAATTTATTTTTCCGCATATCAGCTTTCAGGCGGCTATTCAAAATTTGAAACTACTTTAAGCGCACTGACCTTTGTGTTCCTGATCGGTGTGCCGATCCTTTCCATGCGTGTACTTGCAGAAGAGCGCAAGCAGAAAACGGATCAGCTTCTTCTGACCGCACCGGTATCTGTATGGGATATCGTATTTGGAAAATATCTTGCACTGGTAGCTGTGTTTGCCATTCCGGTCGTGATCATGTGCGTTTATCCTCTGATCATGAGTAAGTTCGGAACGATTTCCTATGCTTCCGCATACACCGGGATCCTGGGATTTTTCCTTCTGGGATGCGCGAATCTGGCGATCGGTGTATTTATGTCAGCACTTACAGAAAGCCAGGTAATTGCAGCAGTACTTACTTTTGTATTCCTGTTCGCCTTCTATATGATGAACGGAATTTCCTCATTCTTTTCACAGACCTCCATGTCAACCGCAGTGGCATTCGGACTTCTGATCGTGGCGATCGCTATCATCATTTATACCATGATCAAAAATGTCCTGATCTCTGTAGTGATCGGAGCTGTGGGAGAGATTGCTCTTGTGATCGTATACGTTGTAAAATCCAGTATTTTCCAGGGCGGTATCCAGAAGGTACTGAACGTATTTAACCTGAGTGGACATTATGATAATTTTACAAACGGCGTGTTTGACGTGACAGGAATCGTTTATTTTATTTCTGTTATTGCGATCTGCCTGTTCCTTACCATGCAGTCCATTCAGAAGAGACGCTGGAACTAGGGGGTGAATGGAAATGAAATTCAGTGAGAAATTTAAGAAAAATAAAGGCGAGGCAGCCGTACCGGAGACAGCACAGGACTCCGGCAAAAAGAAACATAAACCGGATCCGAAAAAGCTGGTAGGCACCATCAGCAAAAAACATATCAAAAATGGTTCCTACAGCATGGCTATGGCAGCTGTCTTTATCGTGATCGTGGTTGTGATCAATATGATCGTCGGGGCGATCCCATCCAAATATTCACAGCTGGATGTAAGCTCATCCAAGCTTTACACCATCGGTGATGAAACAAAGAAGGTACTGAAGGCACTGGATAAGGATGTTACCATTTATCAGATCGCGGCAAGCGGTTCTGAGGACGACACGATCTCCAATCTGCTTTCACGTTATAAAGATGAGTCCAAGCATATTAAAGTTGAGGTGAAAGACCCTGTTGTAAATCCGAAATTTGCATCGGAATATACAACCGATGATCTTGCGTCAAACAGCTTGATCGTAGTCTGCGGCGACAGAAACAAGGTTATCAATTACAACGATATGTATTCCTCTTCAGTAGACTATAATACCTGGCAGCAGACTACTACCGGATTTGATGGAGAAGGACAGATCACAAGTGCGATCGGCTATGTGACATCAGAGGATCTTCCGATCATGTACACCTTATCCGGACACGGAGAAAAAGATCTGGATTCCAGCTTTAAAGAAGATATCCAGAAAGCAAACATTGATATCAAGGAGCTGAACCTTCTCACAGAGGGAAAGGTTCCGGATGATGCAGACTGCCTGATGATCGTATCTCCGACCAGCGATATTTCCGAGGAAGAAAAAACAGAGCTCCTGGATTATCTGGAGGCAGGCGGAAAAGCTATGATCTTCTCGGATTATACACAGGATGATCTGCCGAACTTTGATGCGGTTCTTGAAAACTGATGGTGTAAAGTGTGCCGAGGGAATCGTATTTGAGGGTGATAATCAGCATTATGGAATGCAGATGCCATATTATCTTGTACCAACAGTCAACAGCACAGATGCAAGCTCTGAGACAGCTTCTGCAGGCTCCTATGTACTGGCACCATATGCGCAGGGCATTCAGAAAACAGATGATGTAAGAGATACCGTAACCATCGACAGTATCCTGACAACCTCTGACAAGGCTTACTCCAAAACAAATATGCAGAGCAGCAATATCGAAAAAGGAAGACGGAGATGTAGACGGACCGTTTGATCTTGGTGTTGCCATCACTGAGAAACTGGATGATGATAAGGAAACACAGATCGTTTACTACTCCACAGCAAATCTGATGGAGAGCCAGATAAACCAGATGGTATCCGGCGGAAATGAAAAGCTCCTTCTGGAGTCCTTAAACTGGATGACCAGCACAGACGACAGTAATTCCGTTTCTATTCCATCCAAGAGCCTTGAGTCCACAAGCCTGACAGTAACCGATTATGATGCAGCCTTCTGGAAGATCTGTACCATTGGTCTGATCCCGGGAGTATTCCTTGTTGCAGGATTCCTGATCTGGCTTAAGAGGAGAAAAGCATAATGAAAAAATCGACCAAACTTGTTTCAGCAGTTGTTGTTCTGGCAGTTCTCGGCGGCGTTTATGTGGGACTGAACACCTACGTATCCAAAGAAGAAAAGACAGAGAGCAGCGAAGAGGAAAGCAAAACAGAAGTGTTTTCCGTGAAAACGGATGACATTAAATCCCTGGAATTTATCGTAGACAAGAAGGAAGTGACCTTTGAGAAAAAAGATGATTCCTGGGTGAAAAAGGATGAGACTGCTTTTCCTGTAAATCAGACAACTCTGGATTCCGCAGCTTCCGCCATCAAAAAGGTGGAAGCGGACAGAGTCCTGGAGGATGTGGAGGATCTTACGGAATACGGACTGGATTCTCCATCTAACACAGTAACCGTTGATACCGCTGATGGGACAACGAAGCTCAACATCGGAGATGAGAATACGTCTACGAATCAGTATTACATTTCCAAGGATGATGATGACAGCACGGTATATGTAGTGGCAGCAGATACAGTGTCTCCGTTTATGAATTCCCTTTACGATTATGCACAGGGAGAAGATTTCCCGACAATTGATTCTTCCACAGTGAAAAAGGTCCAGGTCAGTGAGAATAAAGATTCCTATGTCCTGGAAGAAAATTCCGACGGAGCTACCTGGGATGTTTCCGGTGACGGAAACAGCGATAAAGAGTCTGCCGATACAACGGCAGCAGGAAATGTAACCTCCGGACTTGGAAACTTTGCATTTGACCAGTTTGTAAACTACAATGCAGAGGATCTTTCCCAGTATGGCCTTGATAAGCCCTATGCGACGATTACAGTGGATTATCAGGAAAAGGTGAAGAATAACAGCACAGACAGTACAGAATCCGGAGAAAACGATTCTACGGCCTCTGAGAGTGATTCTGAGAGCGGCGCCAGCGCTGACACGGATAGCAGCTCAGAAGATGCAGACAGCAAGACAACCACAGTGGATAAACAGCTTGTCATTTACGTTGGCGATGAGGCAGGAGATGGCAGCAGATATGTAACGGTAGATAACAAACAGATCTATACAATGTCAACGGATACACTGAGTGCAGTTATTGACAAGACGCCGTCAGATCTCTGGTCACTGATCGTCAATTATGTGTCTGTAAAAAATCTGGATCAGCTCCAGGTTACTTACGGTGAAACAACAAGTACTGTAAATGTTTCACGTGAAACATCCACAGATGATGACGGAAACGAGAAAGAAACAACAACTTATCAGCTGAATGGTAAGGAAATAGAAAGTACAACCTTTACTACCTTCTACAACAAGTTGATAAACATGGCAGGACAGAAGAGACTGACAGACGCTTATACACCGGCTGCAGATCCGGAGATGACCGCTGTATTCACAGACTCTGACAAGAACCAGACAACCGTTACCTTCTACACATATGACACAAACTATTATGCAGCTGTCGTTGGAGACAAGGTATTTCTTGTAAACAAAATGACAGTAAAAGAAATGTTCAATGCATATGAAACCATGGTAAACGGTGAAACAGAGACAGAAGCCACAGCAACACCAACAGCTGAGACGGAAAAATAAAATATTAAGAAAATAAATAAAAACACCTCGGAGATCCGCAAACAATAAGGTGCTCTCCGAATATCCGCTTGATGATCAGATATTCGGAGACACCACATAGATCAGGATTTTCCGGGGTGTTTTTATGTTGCTATTATTTTACGGTCCTTACAGATGAATAAGGTCCGTATATTTTTTTACCGTTTGTGATGCGGTATGCACGGATACGGTAGTTGGTTGCGGTGCCTGGCTTTTTATCGGTGTAGGTTGTATTTTTTGTATTGCCGATAGCTTTCCAGGTTTTACCCTGAAGACGGTAAATGGTGTAGCATAGGTGATGATTCCGTCTGTTTTTGCGGTCAGTGGATTAGATGCATACCAGGTTGCTTTTCCATTGAAAACCGCAGGCTTGCAGTCAGAAAGAGCTCCGATTTGTGAGTAGATCTGAGAAGTCATATTGCCGCTTCTTCTGAATCTGACAGGAATGTTTCTGAACTGAAATCTGCGGCATAGGTCAGGCACGGTGTACTGGCGAGCTTGATTTTCTATAACTGCTATAATTATAGCGTGGAGAATTGACGAGGACAACATAAAAAAACTGTACAGAAGCTCATCTGAACAACTGTACAGTTTTAATTTTTCTATATCTAACAGAAGGTTCGGGGGAGCTTCTGTCAGTAACTAAGTATTATGCAAGACCTCTTTCTTCCAGCCAGTCGAAGAGAACAACTTTTCCTGCTTTCTTTCTCTTGGTCATGTGATTGAACTGAAGGATCGTCAGGATTGTGAAGATCACTAACAGTGCAACCATTACAATAATGGAAGTGGTAATGCTCCGGCCACCGCTGATCGTTGCACGGAATGCGTCGACCGTATAAGTAAACGGAACGTATGCATGGATCTTTGCAACGAATGAAGGTGAAACCTCAACCGGATAAGTTCCGGCAGATCCTGCAAGCTGAACGACCATGAATACCAGCATCAGGAAGCTTCCTACTTTACCAAGAGTAATGTTGAAGAAGTACATGATAGAGGTAAAGGTCATTGATGTCAGGCAGGCGAAGAGTACGGTTTTGCCCATCTCTGCAGGTGTGAATCCGTTAAATGCACGTAACAGCAGGATCAGGCAGATTCCCTGAAGGATCGCTACCGGATAAAGGACGGAAGCTTTGCTTGCCCACCATGCGAAACCGGATTTCAGTTTGCCTTTATACTGAGCCAGAGGATACATCAGGCAGAATGCCAGTGCGCCGACCCAGAGGCCTACAGACATCATGTAAGGTGCCATTGCGTGTCCGTTATTCGGGACATCGGTAAGTTTTGTTTCATCGTTTACAACAGGAGTTGCGAACATTTTGATCGTTTCATCACTTGCTGAATTGTCTTTTACAGTGGTAGCTCCATCGCTGAGGCTTGTGGTCAGTGTCTTGGAACCGTCTTTCAGTTCTTTCATACCGCTTCCAAGCTTCTTGGAGCCATCATACAGCTGAGAGGAACCGCTCTGGATCTGGGCAGCGCCATCTGCAAGCTGTTTTGCACCATTGTTAAGTGTGCTGTTGTTGCTTACAAGCTTCTCGGTACCGCTGAGAAGTGTTGAGGTACCGTTTGCTAATGTCTTAGTACCGTTTGCAAGAGTAGTAGCACCGCTGGAAAGGGTTTTGGCTCCTGTTGAGAGCTTTTTGGTACCGTCTGTAAGAGCGGAGCTGTTTTCGGAAAGCTTAGCAACACCATCGGTGTAGGTTGTGATTCCGGTTGTCAGTGTTCCGGAACCATCGGCTAATGCTTTTGTTCCATCTGCAAGAGTAGTAGCACCGCTGGAAAGAGCATTGGCTCCTGTTGCCAGTTTCTTGGTGCCGTCTGTAAGAGCAGCACTGTTTTCGGAAAGCTTAGCAATACCATCGGTGTAAGTTGTGATTCCATCTGTCAGTGCCTTAGAACCATCTGCCAGCTGACCTGCACCGGATTTGATATCCGGAAGTGCGCCAGTGATCTGTTTGCCGGCTGTTTTCAGATTCTTTGCACCATCGTTGAGCTGCTTATCATAAGATGTCAGTTGGTCAAATCCATCGTTCAGAGCTTTGATTCCTGCTGCTGCAGCCGGGAAGGCTTCGACTGTGCCGTCTTCCAGAGACTGAAGTCCTGCGGAAACGTTCTTGGTTCCTGTGTTTACAGCCTGTGCACCCTGATACAGCTGGGTAACACCTGCAGAAAGCTGAGCGATCAGATCTGTAGGAAGCTGACTTGTAGCTGCAGATAACTGCTCTGCACCTGCGCTCATGGTTGTTGCACCTGCACTCATCTGGTTTGCACCATCTGTCATGGTTGTTGCACCCTCAGAAAGTGTGCCGGCACCCTGAGTCAGTCCTCCGGAGATCTGAGTCAGTCCGGAAGCTGCTTCGTTAAGCTTGGAAGCAACAGCATTCAGATTTTCCTGAGTAGAAGAGAGCTGACCGGATACACCAGCTGCAAGCTGTGAAACCTGATCAGAATAGCTGCTCATGTAAGAACCGTCCACGCCAGTCATTCCACCGGCTACGCTGTTTAAAGCGTTGATCACATCATTCAGAGCTGCTGCGGAAATGGTTCCGTCCTCAGAAGCGGTTGCCTGAATCGCCTGAAGCTGTGCTGCTAAATAGGTCATTGTCTGTCCGGCAGTACCGATCTTGGTATTTGCATCAGTAAGTGCCTCCGTTGTCTGCTGTCCGTATCCTGTAAGGATGTTGCTGACCTGATCACCTACCTGTGAGAACTGTGTGCCTGCATTCTGGAGAGCAGGGATCAGACTGTCTGTGATACTGCTGCTGGTCTGACTTGTGATACCTGCGGCCTGAGTGATATATCCGGCTGCGTTGTTGATTCCGTCTGCCGCATTGTTCATACCAGCTGCAGCACTGTTCATACCAGCTGCGGCTGTGTCCATACCATCCTTTGCGGAAGTAAGGCCGGCTGCAAGCTTGTTGATGGATTCCTGTGTTGTTCCCTCTTTCAGAGCAGAAACCTTATCGTTCAGGGCTTTCAGTCCGTTTTCCAGCTGCTGTGTTCCGGATATCAGTGACTGTGAGTCATCGGTTCCTTTGGTAACACCGGTATTCAGCTGAGAGATACCATTGGAAACTGTTGTGAGTCCGTCTTCAAGTTTTGCAAGCTCTTTGGCACCGGCTGCGAGTTTGCCAGCACCAGCCACATAGGTGGTAGTTCCATCTGCAAGAGTGTCAGCACCAGCTACATACTGTGTTGCTCCGTCGGAAAGAGTATCAATACCTGCACTTAATGCATTTGCACCGGATTCCAGGCTGCTTGCGCCGGATTTCAGCGTATCAGAATTTTTATTAAGCTCATCCACACCAGCGGTGTACTGCTGAACACCTTCATCCAGAGTATCTACACCGGTTGTCAGCTCAGGAACCTTTTCTGTCAGAGCTGCAACGCCGCTGTTCAGCTGGTTTGCACCGGATTCCAGGCTGCTTGCACCGGATTTCAGTGCATCAGAATTTTTATTAAGCTCATCCACACCAGCGGTGTACTGCTGAACACCTTTATCCAGAGTATCCACACCGGTTGTCAGCTCAGGAACCTTTTCTGTGAGGGTTGCAACGCCGCTGTTCAGCTGATCTGCACCATCGTCCAGGCTCTTTGCACCATCGTTAACCTTTGCAACACCATCGGTGTAGGTCTTAAGACCTTCGGTGAGACTGTCAGCACCGCTTACGAAAGTAAGAGTACTGGTGGAAAGCTTCTTAAGGTTTTTGGTAATTGTTTTGTTACCATCAGCTGCTGTATTCAGTCCGTCTTCGATCTTTCCGGATCCGTCTGCAGCTTCCTGCATTCCGTCACCTGCTTCTGAGATAGAATCAAAAACGGTTTCTGTATAGGTTTCCGTAACCTTGGAAGCAATGTTATCACGAAGCTTCAGCATTGCTGTTTCACTGAGCTTGGAGGCGATATAGTTGGTTCCAGGGTTTGTCTCATAGGATAGCTCCATTTGCTTTGGCTCGTTGTCCATTACAGTGGCTGCGTTTGCGGAGAAATTTTCCGGAATTTTGATAACCATGTAATAGGTTCCATTGGCCAGACCGTCCTCTGCTGTCTTGCTGTCTACAATGTTAAATGCCATTGAGTCGTTGTCTTTCAGCTCATCCGTCATGTCCTTACCTATGCTTAAGGTCTTGCCATTATACTCGACAGGTTTGTCTTCGTTTACCACGGCCACTGGCAGGCTGTCTACGTTTCCGTAAGGATCCCACATGGATTTCAGAAACAGACCTGCATAGATGATCGGGATTACGATAATGGCGATTACGACGATAAGCATGAGCTTGTTACGAAGTAAGCTTTTCCATTCGTTTTTGATCATATTACCTATCCCTTTCTTATTAAATTGTATTATCAAACATAGTTGATTAATCAAACTTTATTCCAGTAATGGCGACGAGATCTATTAATCATATTAAAATCTATTAATAGCTTTATATTCCATTATCAAACAAAGTGTTGATTTTCTTTACGTGATGTATTATACTAAACACATACCACAGATACAACCATTAAATCTTTACTGAATGTATATTAATAGACGGAAATAATGGAAGTGTCTATTACAAATAAAAAACTGCATAATAGACAAAAAGTACGTTATTTCCTTTGAATTTATGTGCAGTTGGTAATATTAAATGCAGACAGGATTCCTATGTTTCAACACAAATATGCAGCAGATATCTGGTATCGTGTAGGTCGGCGTCGTTAACAATTTTGATCTTGTCAATTCTTAACAACAGCAGATATCTGGTATCATACAGATCGGCGTAGAGAAAGCGAATGCTTTTATTCGTTTGAAGGATGCATTATCATTGTATGACAGTTGCAGAGTATCGTAAGTGACAGGTGATTGAGGCGGAGGAAACGTGCTTGCTTTTTGAATGCAGGGGGAATTAAGATGGCGGAAAAAGTTGACAGAAGAGTACGTAAGACCAAGGCACAGTTGCGGGCGGGGCTTGCCCGTCTTATGCAGAAGAAGAGCATTAAGGAGATTACGGTAAAGGAACTGGTGGAAGAAGTTGATATCAACCGCTCCACATTTTATCTTCACTATACAGATATCTATCAGATGCTGGAATCCATTGAGGCTGAATTGATGGAGGAAATCACGCATCTGGTGGCAGACTATCCTCTGGATCCTCTTAATAATAAGGAGAGCTCGTATCCTTTTATTGAGCAGATATTTACGATCCTGGATCATAATAAGGATATTTGTATCGCACTTCTTGGAAAGAATGGAGATATGGCTTTTGTGAATCGTATAGAAAAACTGATCGCAGATACAGTGCTGCATCGCTTGTCAATTCGTCTGCCGAAAGACAACCGTGATATTGAGTATGCGTATGCGTTTTGTCTGAATGGATGCGTGGGAATGATCAAGACATGGCTGTCTTCTGAGAATCAGGAGAGTACACAGCATATGGCAGAGCTGACACATAAGCTGATCGATAATACAACACACATGTATCTGGAGCAGGCACTTA
>ENA-OQET01000735-OQET01000735.1-human-gut-metagenome-genome-assembly--contig:-NODE-735-length-16227-cov-3.663975_pt1 | contig 16227 bp, 18 predicted proteins | sample MGYA00242800_ERZ504645 | MGnify/ENA primary metagenome ERZ504645 (study PRJEB26092, sample SAMD00036308) | human gut metagenome | host: Homo sapiens | study: EMG produced TPA metagenomics assembly of... | reverse complement strand
AGTAACCCATAGATTGTGTTGCTCTAAAATGTTAAAAAACAGGGATCCAGTACTTACCGGTAGATTCCATACAGACATCCGTACAGTTATATTTTGCAAGCCAATCACACAGCTCATTTAATCCTTTAGTAAAGGAGAAAAGCGAGCTTGCTTATATTCAGTACGATTCTTGGAGTCCGTGATACCGATGCAGGCATAGATCCATGTTTTGTGGACGTCAAGTCCACAGCAATTAAATTTTAAGATTTTAAAAGACAATAAAAGAACCTCCTGAAATTTATAGTTACAAAACTGACAGTGACTGGTCATCCGGCGAGATCGAGTCGACTTCGGAAGAGATAAGTTTACGGGCTACGGTAATGCGCCACTCATTGATGCCTTAACGGATGACCGACAACATATAACGATACGAGGTCGCCGCTATACAGCCCCGCCACTCACCTCCACGTGTTCTGTAGTATGTCAGTCTTATAGGTAAATAATATCAGAAGGAAACTATAATAGATAGTGAAAGGCAATCGAACGTTTCATGACGCATTGGTGCCTTTCGCAGAAAGGCGGATTATAATGATGAAAATAAACAAATTAAGCGCATTTATTCTTGCAGGAGCTCTTACATGTACTGCACCTGCCATGGTTTATGCAGATCAGACAACCGATGCTGCTGTAGATCAGGCAGTAGAACTTCTGGAGCAGAGTGGAGTAGATGACCTGTTATCAGATCCGGATAAAGTGGTAGATCTTATTATCGCTGCCAAAGAAACTCTGGGAACAGTAAATGTAACAGATGATCAGATCAGCAGTGCACTGGATGTTGCAGCTGGAGAATTAGGGGTAACTCTTTCTGATTCTGACAAATCCACATTAATTCAGTTGTACAATAAATTCAAAAACATGGATCTGGATGAGAATGAGCTGAGATCTCAGGTAAACAAAGTGTATGACAAACTGGAAAGCCTTGGAATTACGAAAGAAGATGTGAAGGGAATTCTTGGCAAACTTGTTGAGCTTGTAAAAGGATTTCTGAACTAAGAAGAGTTCTGTTATATGACAATGTATAAAATACACAACAAGTAAAATAACATAAAAAACCATATGTTACATTTTTATAAAAAACGAGGATGAAAAACGAAAAAATTGTGCAAATACACGAAAGGTTCATGACTTGTTCATACTATGTTCATAAATGACTGGTACTATAAGGATAGTTCGAAAGAGCTACACAAAACAGACGTTGTAATGTTCTTCATTTACACATAAATTTTTTCATAATAATAGCCCCGGTAAACCACTGCCGGGGCACTCCTCGTTTATAAGCCCCTATTTTGGGGGCTTTTTTTATTTTACAGGTTATAATATAATTGATATAAGGGTACAAAAGAATGTATTGAAGGAAATGCATTGCGAAAACATGTGGCATGCTATAATACAGATAATAAATAAAGAATAACAAGTATAAGTAAAGGAGAACGGAAAATCATGGCTGAATCAATGAAAGATTATGAAAAAGAACTGGAAGAGTCTATGAAAACAATAGAAGAAGGCGATATTCTTACAGGGACTGTAATCAGTGTAGATGAAAAAGAAGTAATCCTTGATCTGAAATATTATGCAGAGGGCGTGATTCCGGCAGAAAACTACAGCAGAGAACCGGGATTCAGCCTGAAGGATGAAGTACATGAAGGAGATGAAGTCTCTGCAACAGTTGTAAGAAAAGACGATGGACAGGGAAATATTCTTCTTTCCAGAGTTGAGGCAGTAGACGTGCTGGCATGGGATAAATTAAAAGAACTGAAAGAATCCGGTGAAGTGCTGGATGTTGTAGTAAAAGGAATCACAAATGCCGGTGTTATTGCGTATGTGGAAGGTGTAAGGGGATTTATTCCAGCATCCAAACTTGCACTGAATTATGTGGAGGACACAGAAGAATATCTGAATAAACCGATTCAGGTACAGGTGCTGGATGTAGACAAAGAAAGTAAGAAACTGATTCTTTCTGCCAAAGAAATTCTCAGAGCAAAAGCGGAAGAAGAAAGAAAAAATAAAGTTTCAAACCTGGAGATTGGTCTTGTAACAGAAGGAACTGTAGAGAGTCTTCAGCCATATGGGGCATTTGTAAATCTTGGAAATGGACTTTCCGGCCTGGTTCACATTTCACAGATCTGTGAAAAAAGGATCAAGAAACCATCAGAGGTTCTGGCAGTGGGAGATACGGTAAAGGTCAAAGTTACTGCGATCAAAGATGGCAAACTCAGTCTCAGCATCAAAGAAGCAACAGATATGATGGCAAAGGAAATCGAAGAAGAGGTTTACGAAGTGCCGGATGCAGGAGAGCAGGCAACGACTTCTCTGGGATCACTTTTTGCAAACATTAAATTAGATTGATTAATAAGAGGATTTTATTTTTATGAAAAATCAGGAAAAAATTTTTGTTATCGGACACAAAAATCCGGATACAGATTCCATCTGTTCTGCAATCGCCTATTGTGATATCAAAAACAGAACTACGCAGGAAAGCAGATATATTCCAAAACGTGCAGGACAGATCAATGAAGAAACAGAATATGTACTGAATCGTTTTGGAGTACATCCACCAGGATACTTAAGCAATATAGGAACACAGGTAAAGGATATGGATATCCGCCTGAGTCCGGAAGCAAATAAGAGCATGTCACTGAAAAATGCATGGGATCTGATGCAGGAAAACAGCATCGTTTCTCTGCCGATTCGTGAAAAAGACGGCACATTGGAAGGCCTGATCACAATTGGTGATATTGCAAAAACATATATGGATACAACAGACAGCTATCTTCTTTCCAGAGCGAGAACGCAGTATCAGCGAATCGCTGAGACAATCGGAGGAAAAGTGATCGAAGGTAACGCACATGGATATTTTATCCAGGGAAAGATTATGGTAGCAACTGCCAATCCGGATAAGATGAAAGAATATGTAGAAGAAAATGATATGGTCATCATGGGTAATCGTGAAGAAGACCATCTGCAGGCGATTGAGCAGAATGTAAGCTGTATCATCGTTGGAATGGGGATTGAAGTTACCGAAAAGGTACTGAAACTGGCACATGAGAAAGATATCGTCATTATTTCTTCTCCGTATGATACCTTTACGATTTCACGTCTGATCAATCAGAGTATTCCTGTTAAATATATCATGAAAACAGATAATCTGGTTACATTTAACACAGAAGATTTTACAGATGATATTCAGGAAGTAATGATCAAACATCGTCATCGTGCATTCCCGGTCATCAACAAAAAAGGCAAATGTATTGGTACGATTTCCAGACGTAATTTTCTGGACATGCACAGGAAAAAAGTGGTTCTGGTAGATCATAATGAAAAAGACCAGGCTGTAGATAATATTGATAAGGCTGATATCATGGAGATCATTGATCATCATAAACTGGGTACACTGCAGACAATGCAGCCGATCAGTTTCCGCAATCAGCCGGTTGGCTGTACAGGCACGATCATGTATCAGATGTATGGAGAACAGAAACTGGAGATTCCGCCTAAAATCGCCGGACTTCTCTGCGCTGCGATCATTTCTGATACACTGATGTTCCGTTCTCCGACCTGTACACTGCAGGACAAAAATGGCTGCAGGTGCACTTGCACTTATTGCAGACATTTCCATTGAAGAATTTGCAAGAGAAATGTTTAAGGCAGGAAGCAATCTGAAAGACAAATCTCCGGAGGAAATCTTCTATCAGGATTACAAGAAGTTTATTGCAGAGGGAGATATCTGCTTCGGTGTAGGTCAGATCAGCTCCATGGATGCAGATGAACTGCGCGAGATCAAAGAGCGTCTGATTCCGTTTATGGTCAGCGAATGCGGACGTCACGGTGTATCAAGAGTATACTTTATGCTGACAGATATTATGGAGCAGTCTACAGAACTTCTGTTCTATGGCGAGGGAAGTGAGGAAATGGCTGTCAATGCATTTAAGATTGAACCTAAGGATGGAACGATTTATCTGAAAGGTGTCGTATCACGTAAGAAACAGCTGATTCCGCCACTTATGGAGGCCGCACAGATGATCGGCAGCGATTACGTATAAATCGGAGGAAAACAAATGGCAAAACAAACATGGAAACCAGGCAATATGATATACCCGATCCCGGCAGTCATGGTGAGCGTTACAGATGGGAAAGGGCAGGATGATATTATAACGGTTGCATGGATCGGTACCATCTGTACCAATCCTCCGATGGCTTATATTTCAGTAAGACCGGAGCGTTTTTCCTATCACATGATAAAAGAAACCGGAGAATTCGTGATCAATCTGACAACAGAAGAACTTGCTGCAGCAACGGATTACTGTGGAGTCAGATCCGGACGTGATGTAGATAAATTCAAAGAGACCGGACTTACGAGAGAAAAGGCGGATATCGTAAAAGCACCGATGATAAAAGAGGCTCCGGTGTCGATCGAATGCAGAGTAAAAGAAATCAGAGAGCTTGGTTCACATCATATGTTTCTGGCAGAGGTTGTTGCAGTTCATGCAGACGAACGCTATATGGACGAAAATAATCGTTTTGACCTGAACAGAGCCAGACCGCTGGTCTATTCTCATGGAGAATATCTTGGCACAGGAAAGAAGCTGGGAACTTTTGGATACAGTGTAAAAAAACGTAAAAAAAACCTGTTCCCCCAAAACGAAAAAGACCGCCAAGCCTTGATTTAAAAGAGATTGCAGAATACTGCTGTTTATGGTAAAATATTCTTTAAGCAATTCATAAGAGACAGGAGAAAAGAAATTTTTATGAATAATATAACGTTGATAGGAATGCCGGGAGCAGGAAAAGTACAATAGGGGTTGTACTGGCGAAGGTATTGGGCTATCAGTTCCTTGATTCCGATCTTCTGATTCAGAAACAGGAAAAGAGACGCCTGTCCGAAATCATAGAAGAAGAAGGATATAAAGGATTTAAAGATGTTGAGAATCGTGTCAATGCATCAATAGAGGCAGAGAATACGGTCATTGCAACAGGTGGAAGCGTTGTTTACTGCGAAGAAGCCATGGAACAATCTGAAAATCCATAGGAACCGTTGTGTATTTGAAATTGTCTTTAAATGCTCTTTCAAAGCGACTCGGAAATCTGAAGGGCAGAGGCGTTTTGCTGAGAGAAGGACAGAATCTTACGGATCTGTATGAAGAAAGAACTCCATTGTACGAAAAGTACGCAGATATTGTGATAGATGAAGAGGGGAAAGATCTGGAAGCAAGTCTGGAGATTCTTCTGAAAACACTGAAAGAAAAACTAAGAGTAACCATTGAAAAGCAGGGGATGCAGAAGCGTACAGAGGGAAAATTTTTATTTTACAAATGTGAAATTTGTGTTATAATACGAAACTGAGCTTTTTAACAAAGTATTAAAAGTTTTTAAAAGTCTGATAATAAATTTCTGATATTTGCTTCGGCTTACGGAGTGAAAATAATTATAGAGGTGCTTTATGGAACAGTATGTAATTAAAGGCGGCAACCCGTTAGTGGGAGAAGTAGAAATTGGTGGCGCCAAAAATGCTGCACTTGCAATTCTTTCTGCAGCAATTATGACGGATGAAACAATCCTTATCGAGAACCTGCCTGATGTAAGAGACATTAATGTTTTATTGGAAGCAATCGCCGGTATTGGCGCACAGGTAGAGCGAATTGACAGATCTACAGTAAAAATCAATGGTTCTACGATCAACGACATCAGCGTTGATTATGAATATATTAAAAAAATCCGTGCATCCTATTATCTTCTGGGTGCATTACTTGGTAAATACAAACATGCAGAAGTACCGCTTCCTGGCGGATGCAACATCGGAAGTCGTCCGATAGACCAGCATCTCAAAGGATTCCGTGCACTTGGTGCATCTGTGAATATTCTTCACGGTGCGATCGTTGCCGAGACAGAGAATCTTCACGGAAGTCATATCTTCCTGGATGTAGTTTCTGTAGGAGCTACGATCAATATCATGATGGCAGCATCTATGGCGTCAGGACGTACGATCATTGAGAATGCAGCAAGAGAGCCGCATGTCGTTGATGTTGCGAACTTCCTGAACAGCATGGGCGCCAACATCAAAGGTGCAGGTACAGATGTTATCCGTATCAAAGGTGTTGAGAAACTTCACCGTACTGAATATTCCATCATCCCGGATCAGATTGAAGCCGGAACATTTATGTTCGCAGCTGCAGCAACTGGTGGTGATGTTACCGTTAAGAATGTTATCCCGAAACATCTGGAAGCAACTACAGCCAAACTGGAAGAAATCGGCTGTGAGGTTGAAGAATTTGATGATGCTGTACGTGTACGTGCAGGCAAGAGACTTCACCGCACACATGTGAAGACACTTCCTTATCCGGGATATCCGACAGATATGCAGCCGCAGATCGCAGTAACTCTGGCACTTGCAGAAGGAACCAGTATTGTTACGGAGAGTATTTTTGAAAACCGTTTCAAATATGCGGACGAGCTTTCCAGAATGGGAGCATGCATTAAAGTCGAAGGTAATTCAGCAATCATCGACGGTGTCAAGAAACTGACAGGCGCAAGAGTAAGTGCACCGGATCTCCGTGCAGGAGCAGCACTTGTCATTGCAGGTCTGGCAGCAGACGGAATCACTGTTGTTGATGATATCGTTTATATCCAGCGTGGATATGAGAATTTCGAAGAGAAACTGAGAAGTCTCGGTGCTGAGATTGAGAAAGTTTCCAGCGAGAAAGAAATCCAGAAATTCCGTCTTCGCGTAGGATGATAAAAATTGTCACTTCTTATACTTGACAATTATATAAAATGAGTATATTGTATGTACTGCAATATCAACTAAGAATAACTAAATAAAACGGCCTTTTATTCAGAGTGGTGGAGATACAAAGGATCTGAGAAGCCACGGCAACCCCTTTATGTATGAGGAAGGTGCCAACCTGAGCGAGTCATCGAACAATAAGAGGATTGAAATAAATTTCAAGACAGTCCTGTTGTTGGGGCTGTCTTATTTGTTGTTGATTGCAGAATTACGAGAATTGCAGAGCAATGGAGTAATTCGTAGAACATTTAACTGATTATTTACAGAAAGAGGTTAACAATGGAGAAAGAAAAAATTTTATTTACTTCTGAATCAGTAACAGAAGGCCATCCGGACAAAATGTGCGATGCCATTTCTGATGCGATTCTTGACGCAATCATGAAAGAAGACCCGATGGGACGTGTTGCATGCGAGACAGCAACAACAACAGGTCTTGTACTTGTAATGGGTGAGATCACAACAAGTGCTTATGTTGACATCCAGAAAATCGTAAGAGATACCGTAAGAGAAATCGGCTATACACGTGGAAAATACGGTTTTGATGCAGAAACATGTGCAGTTATCACAGCAATCGATGAGCAGTCCACAGACATCGCAATGGGAGTTGATAAAGCTCTGGAAGCAAAAATGGGTGAAGACGAGATCGATGCGATCGGTGCCGGAGACCAGGGTATGATGTTTGGATATGCTTCCAATGAAACAGAAGAATATATGCCATATCCGATCAACATGGCACACAAACTTGCACGTCAGCTGACAAAAGTCCGCAAAGATGGAACTCTGCCATATTTAAGACCAGACGGAAAAACACAGGTAACTGTTGAATATAACGAAGAAGGAAAACCGATCCGTATCGATGCAGTTGTATGCTCTACACAGCATGATCCGGAAGTTACACAGGAACAGATTCATGAAGATATCAAAAAATATGTGTTCGATGAAATCATTCCTGCTGATATGGTTGATGACGAGACAAAATATTTCATCAATCCTACAGGACGTTTTGTAATCGGTGGACCTCATGGTGACAGTGGACTTACAGGTCGTAAGATCATCGTTGATACTTACGGTGGAGCAGGACGTCACGGCGGCGGTGCTTTCTCCGGTAAAGACTGCACAAAAGTTGACCGTTCCGCAGCTTATGCAGCACGTTATGTTGCAAAGAATATTGTTGCAGCAGGACTGGCTGACAAATGTGAAATCCAGCTTTCTTATGCAATCGGTGTAGCAAAACCTACTTCCATCAATGTGAACACATTCGGAACAGGCAAACTTTCCGATACAAAACTAGTTGAGATCATTCGTGACAACTTCGATCTTCGTCCGGCAGGAATCATCCGTATGCTTGACCTGAGAAGACCAATCTACAAACAGACTGCTGCTTACGGACATTTCGGACGTACAGATGTAGATCTTCCATGGGAAAAACTGGACAAAGTCGAAAATCTTAAGAAATATCTGTAAAATAAACAACGGTTTTCAAAACTACCGTTTTTTCATGGATTTTATAGAAAATTTAGAGATAAGAATATAGTGATATGATATAATGAACGCATATATAGCGAAGAATAACTTCGGTATTGTGCGTTCATTTTTTGCTTAAGAAGCAATTATAAGTTTTACAGAAACGAGGGAATTTCATGAAACTGAAAAACAGAATCATTGTGGGATTCATGATGGTAATATTGGTACCGCTTCTTTTATTTGCTGCTGCCCTGTTTGGAATCAGTGAGACACAGCACAGGAATGCAGCCAATAGTGAATCTGCGCAGGAGACATCCTATGATATTACAATTTCCGATACGGGAAGCAGTCAGGCAAGAATCCAGATCATGACGAAGGATCTTTTTTTTACTGCTTTTATCATTCTTATCTTCACAGGCGTTTCTGTGGGTCTGTGGATATACAGAAGTGTGGCGGCGCCGCTGGTCAAACTGCGAAAGGCAACGCAGAATATCAAAGAAGGAAATCTGGATTTTGTTCTGGATGTCGAGGGAACCGATGAGTTTTCGGAGCTTTGCCGGGATTTTGAAGAGATGCGCCGCAGGCTGAAAGAATCAGCAGAAGAAAAAATCGCCATGGATAAAGAAAATAAAGAATTGATCAGCAACATTCCCATCGACCTCAAGACTCCGATCACAGCGGTGAAGGGATATGTAGAAGGAATCATGGATGGTGTGGCAGATACACCGGAGAAGATGGATCGCTATGTCCGGACGATTTACAATAAGACCAATGAGATGGATCATCTGATCAATGAGCTGACGTTCTATTCTAAAATTGATACGAACCGTATCCCATATACATTCAGTAAGCTGAATGTAGAAGATTATTTCTCTGACTGCGCAGAAGAAGTGGGACTGGAGCTGGAAACAAGAGGTATCCAGCTCTGCTATGCAAATTATGTAGATAAAGATGTGCTTGTAATTGCAGATGGCGAACAGATACGAAGAGTGATTCATAATATCATCAGCAATGCCATCAAATATATGGATAAGCAGAACGGAATGAAGGGCATTATACAGATAAGAGTAAAAGATGTCGGAGATTTCGTGCAGGTTGAGATTGAGGATAATGGAAAGGGAATTGCGGCCAAAGATCTGCCGTATATTTTTGACCGTTTCTACAGGACGGATGTTTCACGTAATTCATCCAAGGGAGGAAGCGGAATCGGTCTTTCTATCGTTCGTAAGATTCTGGAGGATCACGGTGGCAAAGTGTGGGCGACCAGTCGGGAAGGAATCGGAACGATCATGTACTTTGTTTTGAGAAAATATCAGGAGGTACCTATGAAATGAGTAAAATACTGATCATCGAAGATGAAGAAGCAATTGCAGATCTGGAGAAGGATTATCTGGAACTTTCCGGATTTGAAGTAGAGATAGCAAACAGAGGAGATGTGGGCCTTGAAAAAGCACTCAATGAAGATTATGATCTGATTATCCTGGATCTGATGCTTCCAGAAGTAGATGGGTTTGATATATGCCGTCAGGTACGTCAGGAGAAAAATATCCCGATCATTATGGTATCTGCAAAGAAAGATGATATTGACAAGATCCGTGGACTCGGTCTTGGCGCGGATGATTATATGACCAAGCCATTCAGTCCGAGTGAACTGGTGGCCAGAGTAAAAGCACATATGGAGCGATACAACAGACTGGTAGGTTCCAGTGTGGTAAAGAATGATATTATTGAAATCCGTGGCATCAAGATAGACAAGACTGCGAGACGTATCTGGGTAAACGGAGAAGAAAAAACATTTACGACCAAGGAATTTGATCTCCTTACTTTTCTGGCAGAGAACCCGAACCGCGTATTTACAAAAGCAGAACTGTTCCGCCAGATCTGGGATATGGAATCTGTAGGAGATATTGCAACTGTCACGGTTCATATCAAGAAGATCCGTGAAAAAATCGAATTCAATACAGCGAAGCCTCAGTATATAGAGACTATATGGGGAGTAGGTTATCGCTTCAAGGTATAACAGACATGGAGAATCTTTAATGGAGAGATTATACAGAAAATTAGAAGAATACAGCCGCGCTGATTACTATCCGTTTCACATGCCGGGGCACAAAAGAAATTCCGCATCTGTCAGAGGGGAGTTCCCTCTTGAAAGAGATATCACTGAGATAGAAGGCTTTGATAATCTCCATCATCCGGAAGACCTTCTTCTGGAGGCACAACAGAATGTGGCGAAACTGTATGGGACCAGAGAGAGCTTTTACAGTGTTAATGGAAGTACCGCAGCACTTCTTGCGGCAATCTCAGCGGCGGTTCCGAGGAATGGACAGATCCTTGTTGCAAGAAACTGCCACAAAGCAGTGTATCATGCCATCTATCTTAGAAATTTGAAACCTGCCTATATTTATCCACAGATGGACAGTGAGTGGTGGATAAACGGCGGAATTTTTCCGGACAAAGTGGAAAGATGTCTGGCTGAGAATCCGGAGATACAGGCGGTACTGATCACTTCACCTACGTATGACGGTGTTGTCTCAGATGTAAAAGAGATTGCAGAGATCGCACATAAATATGGAGTGCCGCTGATCGTAGATGAAGCACATGGAGCACATTTTCATTTTTCAAATTATTTTCCGGCTTCGGCAGCAGAACTTGGGGCAGATCTCGTGATCCAGAGTTTTCACAAGACACTGCCGGCCATGACACAGACTGCCGTACTTCATAACTGTAGCGACCGCGTTGACAGCAGGCTGATCCGCAGATTTATGGGAATCTATCAAACCAGCAGCCCGTCGTATATTCTGATGGCAAGTATCGATGCCTGTATGGATACGATGGCAGCAGAAGGAAAACAGATGTTCCGTGATTTCACCAGAATACTGGAACAGACAAGAAAGAGACTTTCCGTGTGCAAATATATCCGCCTGGTAGATCCGGTCAAAGGAAAGAATGGAGTCTTCGATTATGACCGTTCCAAACTGGTCTTTTCTACCAGAGCTTCTTTACTGTCAGGAAGTGACCTGTATCATATCCTTCTTGACCGCTACCATATTCAGATGGAAATGGAGTCCGAAAATTATGTGCTCGCTATTGCATCAGTAGGAGACCGTGAAGAAGGTTTTGAGCGATTGTGTCAGGCAATCGAAGAACTGGATCAGGAACAGGCAGACCTGATAAAAGCAGGAATACCGGCAGAAGAAAATAAAAAACTGGACACCAGATCCATGCATTTTGTACTGACGCAGATGATGTCTATGGCAGATGCCATGGAAGCACCGACAGAAAAATGTCCGCTGGAAGAAAGCATCGGCAGAATTTCAGCAGAATTTGCTTATCTGTATCCACCGGGAATTCCGCTGATCACTCCGGGAGAACAGATTACTGGACAATTTATCCGTAATATGAGAATATACATGGATAAGGGGTTATATCTGCAGGGACTGGAAGACTATACAAATAAGACAATCCTTGTGGTAGAACAACAGCCCCAGAGTACAAAGGAGCAAGACGAAGAAATTCATGGGTAAGATTTTTTATATTATGGGTAAAAGTGCCTCTGGAAAAGATAAAATATATTCCAGACTGGCCGGTAATAAAGAACTGAATCTGAAAAAACTGGTCCTGTATACAACAAGACCGATACGTGACGGAGAAAAAGATGGTGTACAGTATTATTTTACAGATAATCAGAAATTAAAAGAGTTTGAAGAGGCGGGAAAGGTTATTGAATCCCGTGCTTATAATACTGTTTATGGTGTCTGGACGTATTTTACAGCGGACGACGGACAGATTGACCTTAAGAACGGAAATTATCTTGGAATCGGTACGTTAGAGTCTTTTCAGAAGATGAAATGTTATTACGGAAAAGAATCCGTCATACCTGTTTATATTGAAGTAGAAGATGGAGAACGTCTGATCCGTGCAATCCGAAGAGAGCAGGAACAGGAAACACCAAAGTATAAAGAACTTTGCAGACGTTTTCTTGCGGATGAGGAGGATTTTTCCGAAGAGAAAATAAAGGAAGCAGAAATACAGAAGCGATTTGTTAATGATGATTTGGATTTATGTGTCAAAAATATTATAAAATATATAAATTCCATGTCATAGTTAAAAATAGTTTTGAATGGCTAATAAAGTATGGTATAATGACTCTATAGCGAACAAAGATTCGTATATGAAACTATAAACAAGAGAGGTGATTCTGAATGGTCAGTTTCAATAATATTATCGGACACGAGGAAATTATCCGGCATCTCCAAAATGCCATGAAGACGGGAAAAGTTTCCCATTCATATATTTTTACAGGCAGACCCGGATCCGGCAAGAAGCTTCTTGCAACCACATATGCGATGACACTGCAGTGTGAAGCCGGTGGAACAGAGCCATGTCAGAAATGTGACTCCTGTAAGAAGGCATTGGGCAAGAATCATCCGGACATCATTATGGTCAATCATGAGAAACCTGGTACAATCTCTATTGATGAGATCCGGGAACAGGTGATTCACGATGTTGCGATTAAGCCATACAGCAGTCCGCACAAGATTTACATTATTCCTGATGCGGAGATGATGACGGTACAGGCACAGAATGCTCTTCTCAAAACAATAGAAGAACCACCGGAATATGCAGTGATCATGCTGCTGACCAGCAATGTGGATGCACTTCTGCCGACGATCCAGTCCAGATGTGTGCGTCTGGATCTGAAAGTGGTTGATGACAGCCTTGTTAAGAAATACCTGATGGAACGGCTTCATGTGCCGGATTATCAGGCAGAGATAGATGCTTCCTTTGCACAGGGAAGTATTGGCAGAGCCAAAGAAGCTGCTACATCAGAAGAGTTTTCCAGAATGACGGAGAAAGCCCTGAAGATTCTCAAGTATGTAAATACGATGGAAGTATATGAACTGTCCGATGAGATCAAGGCACTTTCTGATGAAAAGCAGAATATCAGTGATTATCTGGATATTTTCCAGTTCTGGTTCAGGGATGTTCTTATGTTTAAGGCAACTCAGGAGGTTGACAACCTGGTATTTAAACAAGAAATCAATTATATAAAGGAACAGGCGAGCCAGCGTTCCTATGAGAACCTGGAAAAGATTCTGGAAGCACTGGAAAAAACAAAAGTAAGGCTTCGTGCAAACGTTAATTTTGAACTTGCACTTGAACTTCTGTTCCTGACGATCAGGGAGAGATAGAATGACAAAAATTGTTGGTATAAGATTCAGAAATGTCGGAAAGATTTATTATTTTGATCCGAAAAACTACAAAATGAAGATCGGTGATCATGTGATCGTAGAGACTGCCCGCGGTGTGGAGTTCGGACGAGTTGTACTCGGACCGAAAGAAGTGAGTGAGGATGAGGTGGTCCATCCGCTGAAAGAAGTCCTTCGCGTTGCCACACAGTCAGATGAGGACAGGGAGAAACAGAACCGCCTGAAAGAAAAAGATGCATTTAAAATCTGCCAGAAAAAAAATCCGCGAACATGGTCTGGAAATGAAACTGATTGATGCGGAGTATACATTTGACAATAACAAAGTGCTGTTTTATTTTACGGCAGATGGAAGAATTGATTTCCGTCAGCTGGTCAAGGACCTGGCAGCTATCTTTAAGACAAGAATCGAACTTCGCCAGATCGGAGTAAGAGATGAGACTAAGATTCTTGGGGGAATCGGCATCTGCGGCAGACAGCTTTGCTGTCACACCTATCTTTCCGAGTTTGCACCTGTGTCTATCAAGATGGCAAAAGAGCAGAATCTGTCACTGAACCAGACCAAGATTTCCGGTGTCTGCGGCAGATTGATGTGTTGTCTCAAGAATGAGCAGGAAACCTACGAAGCACTGAATAAGAGCCTTCCAGGAACCGGAGATACGGTTACTCTTCCGGATGGATTACAGGGAATTGTACACAGTGTAAATGTTCTCAGACAGAGAGTCAAAGTAATCGTGGAAGTCAATGATGAAAAGGAGATTCAGGAATATCCGGTAGGAGAACTGAAATTCCGGTCACGCAAGAAAAAAGCAAAGAACACTGACAAAGAAACAAGGGACATTGAGTAAAAAGAAGGAGATTCTAAATCCCATGGAAAAAAATCCGCAGAATGATCTGGTATATCCGGGAGAACGGGTTGATGATCTTCAGAATGGTCTGTATGTGATACAGAATCCGGAAAAGTTCTGCTTCGGAATGGATGCAGTTCTGTTATCTGGATTTGCAGATATCCGACAGAATGAAAAGGTTCTGGATATGGGAACCGGAACGGGAATCATTCCTTTTCTGCTGAAAGCCAAAGACAAGGGTTCACATCTGACAGGACTTGAAATCCAGGAAGAATGTGCAGATATGGCGAGACGAAGCGTATCGTACAATCATCTGGAAGCTGATATTGATATCGTATGCGGAGACATAAAGGAAGCTGCTGAAATTTTTGGAGCAGCTTCTTTTCATGCAGTGACAAGCAATCCGCCCTATATGATCGGACAGCATGGCCTGCAGAACCCATACATGGCAAAAGCAATTGCAAGACATGAGATTCTCTGTACACTGGAAGATGTAGTGAGCCAGACAGCAGCAGTGCTGAAAGACAGAGGACGTTTTTATATGGTTCACAGACCTTTCCGTCTGGCAGAAATCTTTCAGGTTCTCATGAAATATAAACTGGAACCCAAGAGAATGCAGCTGGTGTACCCGTACATAGATCGTGAACCTAATATGGTTCTGATCGAAGCACGAAAAGGTGGAAATTCCAGAATAACGGTGGAGCGACCATTGATCGTCTATGAGAAACCAGGTGTTTATACCAGTGATATTCTTGAAATATACGGAAGAGTATAAAAGAATCAAATAATCTGAGAGAAAGGGGATTCCCGGATGAGTGGAAAATTATATCTTTGTGCAACCCCAATCGGAAATCTGGAAGATATTACACTTCGAGTACTCCGCACATTGAAGGAAGTGGATCTGATCGCGGCAGAAGATACCCGAAACAGTATTAAACTGCTGAATCATTTTGAAATCAAAACACCGATGACCAGTTATCACGAATATAACAAGATTGAAAAGGCATATACGCTGATTGAGAAGATGCAGAACGGTATGAATATCGCACTGATCACGGATGCCGGGACACCGGGAATTTCGGATCCGGGTGAAGAACTGGCTGCTATGTGTTATGAGGCCGGAATCGAAGTAACATCCCTTCCGGGTCCGGCAGCATGCATTACTGCGCTTACATTATCAGGACTTCCTACCAGACGGTTTGCTTTTGAAGCATTTCTTCCGATGGACAAAAAAGAGCGCAAAGAAGTTCTGGAAGAACTGGTCAATGAGACCCGGACGATCATTTTGTATGAGGCTCCGCATAAACTGGTCAGGACACTGCGTGATCTGAGGGAAACACTTGGAAACCGCAGAATGACACTTTGCAGAGAACTGACAAAGAAACATGAGACAGCCTTTCATTCCACAATTGATGATCTGATCACACATTATGAGAAAGAAAAACCGCTCGGAGAATGTGTGCTGGTCATCGAGGGCAAAAGCCGTCAGGAACTGAAAGAAGAAGCAGTGGCCTCGTGGGAAGAGATTTCCATAGAAGAGCATATGGAAATCTATGAAAAACAGGGAATGTCCAGAAAAGATGCCATGAAACAGGTCGCGAAAGACCGCGGTGTATCAAAAAGAGACATATATAGCTATTTGATGAAATAGAGATGCAATAAAGATGCCCACCAGCGAATTTGAGAAGAAAATTCACCGGTGGGCATCTTTGATTTGTTGTTTTGGGAGCTACAGATGCCTGGTCAGGGTCGGAAGCATCTGCAACTTGCTGGAATTGGATTGCAGATGCCTGGTCAGGTTGGAATGCAGTCTGCAAGTTGTTGGATATGAATTTGCAGATACATATCCTGGGGGTCGGAAGCATCTGCAACTTGTGGAATTGGA